>Ga0209347_1001142_pt1 | contig 48076 bp, 47 predicted proteins | sample AutmiccommuBRH23_FD_187382 | JGI IMG/M metagenome (GOLD analysis project Ga0209347, IMG submission 187382) | Deep subsurface microbial communities from Mt. Terri, Switzerland - Autotrophic microbial communities BRH/23 (SPAdes) (version 2) | ecosystem: Environmental > Aquatic > Deep subsurface >... | reverse complement strand
TCTCCCTGTCCTCAAGGCCAAGGGCTTTTAGCTCTTCGATAACAGCGCTCATCAGGGCAGCATTCTCAGCAGTAGCTCCCGATGCAGTCGAGTTCTGGACTAAGACTCCAATACTCAATCTTGCGGTATCAGGCACAATTTTCTGTTCTGCGTACCCATTCATGGAAATAGTATTTTCTGTATCCTTTTCTGATGCACTCTGTGAAACAGCGTATATCGCTGCTGACATCAGCACCAGAACAATTGATAGTGCAATGATAACATAATAAGATCTATCGTTTTTATTTTCTTGTGACATTTTCACATTCTCCTTGTCAATGCTTTGTTAATTGACAATTATGGCCAATCCTAGAAGTACCTGCACATATTAAATAATTGTCTAAACTTCAATTACATTTGCAGTTATGAAAATGACAATACAGATGAATAATACACAAATTCAGGATCTGTAGAAATCCTCTATTTTGCGACAGGTGATGATCCTGTTGTACATGGCGTGATCACCGAAGAAGGTAACGTCGCTTCTATAGCAAGTGATGATATTGTACGAGATGTGGTATTCTATCCAGCATGGTTCGGTATCTATGAGAAGCTTCCGAATAGGATAAAACGAAGATCGAATACAAAAAGTGTGAGCAGGCTTTATCAAGCCTGCCCGGAATTATTGAAGTATGATATCTGAAATAAACTTGTGATCTTCAGCCCCTGTTCTTGATCAACATGACTTCAATGATGTTGACAGCAGTATCCTCTGAAATGATCAGGGATTCCTGTATTTTGCTAAGGATATCCTTTTCATCCTTAGCCAGCACACCGTCTGCAAGTGTGAGGTCAGCAGCCACAGCAAAGGCTGTTTCTCGCAGTTCAGCAGAAAGAACTTCCTTGGAGGACGTCACCAAGGCTCCAACGCCCTCACGCTTTATGATTCCAGTGAGCTTGTTAAACATGGCTGAGATTTGCTTATCGTTATAGTTTGCAAAAAGTTTCATCCGTAGCAAGGATGTTACGAGACCCCTTGCCTCATCAGCAGTAATTTCACCGTCAGCTGCTATGGCAGCCAGTGAAACTGCAGCGAATGCTTCCTCTTTGTTCAGTTTGACATGCTCTGCGTCCTTAGTTCCCTTCACTTTGTCGAATAAGCCCATTGTATCCTCCTTTGGATCTAATTTGAATCCATGTTACTCTTTTATACCGATGTCCCTGTTTGGAAGAGCATCATGGATATTAAACTGTAAATACATATTATTAGTACATATATATATCTGATTTTTGCAGATCTAATAAGCTCCAGGAATTGTGAGAACCAAAACCTGAATAATTTGTTTATTATTGGTTTTCAGTTCATTAAAAGCTTTATTTGAAAAACAAGCTATGGATCTTACTCAAAAGAGCGTACACTTTTCCTAAAGTTCACGCCGTTAAAACATTAGATTAATCATGAAAAACTTATTTAATTTGCTATAAATAGTAAGAGTTTTTTAAATTAACTGAATGTAAACTGATATTACATTTTTCTGATGGATGTGCTGCAAATGAAGAAAGAATTGCTCGAAGTGCTATTCATGTCAGAGAAGAGAAAGGAAGTTCTTCTGTTACTACAGGATGGAGCAAAAGAAATGGAATTTCTCCTCAGATCCCTCGATACTACCAGACAGGCACTTCTTCCCCAGATAAGGATACTTGAGGAACATCATCTTGTTTCTCATGACAGAGATACATATGAACTAACAACCGTAGGGAAGTTGATAGTTGATAAAATAGCCCCTGTTATAGATACTGTAGATGCCCTGGATGCTGATATTGATTATTGGGGGAGCCACATTATGGATTTCATCCCGCCCCATCTCTTAAAAAGAATAGGCGAGATCGGGAAATGCAAGACGATAACTCCTCCTATTCCGGAAACACACCATATTCTTCGGAAATTCCATGAAAGTTCAAAGAAGTCTGGTGTTTTGTATAGCATCAATACATTTTTCCATCCGAATTTCGCAGAATTATTCGATGACCTGATCCGCAATAATGTAAAAATACACTTTATCCTTTCCCAGGATTTACTGGACAATATGCGAGATAATTATAACGAAGTATTCACCGAATTTATCAATACCGATAAGTTCAATTTTTATTTACACCCTGCTGATCTGGGGTTCATGTCTTTAGGTGTAAGTGAACACTATTTGATGTTAACTTCATTAAGAACGGATGGGTTTTTTGATAATAACCGTATTTTATGCGGTAATCCACGTGCTGTTCAATGGGGAAAAGAATTATTTGAGCATTACCTGAAAGAAGCAACACCAGTAACAGAACTTTAATCAAAACATTCCTGACAGGAAAATAATTTCGTTTATGAGAATTACTTATACTAGAAAAACCATTTTCGACTAGTTGAGAAGGTAGAATGAGGCGCCTGGAAACCACCACGCTTTAAGGCGCCTCTCTACTTACGAATCCGAGATGTTCCCCAACATCTCTTTAACTCCACTCCCGTTTGCGGCTCATTCCCCACAACCCGCAATACCTATTAAGCCATTTTTGTATTTAACCTGAATCGATTTTAATCTCAAATGTAATACTATTTTTAATAACGAACTGTTTTTTAATTAAGGTTGGAATGTTGAACAGCAAATAATATTATGCCAGTATCAAATAATATAACGCCTTTGGAATTTCAATTCACTGTCATTTGTATTTAATGACAAATATAATCTCTTGAGTTTGTTAAGAACCAACGGAGAATATAATCGCAAGCATCTGCCGGTTCCAATCCTAAAGCAATTCAATGGAATAAAGAACTCTTTATTGTTTGGAAAATTCAATACCAATAACCGAAACTTAAGTGGAATATCCATTCCCTAAAAGGAATTGGATACCTGGCTTTTCCTTTTTAAAATGTGTATGGATCTTTCATACTAGGTATATTATTGTGTCATAAACTTATAATGACATTTCCTCTCTTGTGCCCTTTTTCAACATAGATATGAGCCTCAGCAATCTGTTCCAGCGGATAACGCCTGTCAATGACCGGTTTTAACTTACAGGCCTCAGTCAATCCTTTGAGGAAGAGCAGGTCTTTAGACTTTTCTGATGCCGGTCTCAGACCGGTGGCCTCGAACACCGCCTTTTTGCGGCTGAACTTCGAGGTCCATATCGACTGGATCATTATTCCCGGCGAAGGGAAGGTGGTAAGATAGATCCCGTTAGGTTTGAGTGCATTTTTACATCGTGAGAATGAGCTCTTGGCCACTACGTCAAATATAACATCGTAGGCCTGGCCGGTTTTGGTGAAGTCTTCTTTGGTATAGTCTATCACCCTCTCAGCGCCAAGTGATCTGACCAGTTCAAGGTTAGCAGTACTGCACACACCGGTTACTTCAGCCCCATAGTACCTGGCAAGCTGCACCGCAAGAGTGCCTATCGATCCGGAAGCACCATTGATGAGGACTTCCTTACCTCTCTTGATACTTGCCTTGTCTCTCAGGAAAGGCAAGGCAGTCAGTCCGGCATAGCAGACGGCAACGGCTTCACCATAGTCCACATTGTCAGGCATTATTCCCAGCGCTTCTTCCCCGGGCAGACATATGTATTCAGCATGAGCGCCAAAAGCAGTTCCATTTGATCCGAAAACCCGGTCACCCTTCTTGAACCCTTTGACGTTCTTGCCTATAACCTCGATTTCCCCGGCAAACTCGTCTCCAGGTGTAAATTTTGGTTTGAGAAGACCGGTGAAGAATCTTGAGATAAAGGGATTACCTTTTCGAAAAGCGATGTCAGCCGGAGTTACGGTAGCCGCATGAACCCTTATCAGCACTTCATTGTCATCGGGAACGGGCTTTTCAACCTCCGCCAGCTGAAGAACATCCGATGATCCATACTTTTCGCACACAATCGCTTTGATGTAGACCCCTCCTTATTTCTTTTGACCCGATCCTGGTGGGAGATATATTTCCTGCTAAGCCACAGCCATATGCATATACCGAACATCCAAAATATTCAAGGCAGAAAGATGTTAGTATTTTGTCAAATGAGTACTTAAATTTTAGGGCAAGTAAGGGATAACCTCCGCCTTCTCAAAGGTAGGATACAGCCCGTCAACAATTGCCATGTATATCACTATTGAAGGTTTTTGCACATATTGCACTAGTGTCATCTGCTCGTGCTATCGCCTCAATTCACCGCCTGCAATCTATATGGCAGTGGCGCATCCATGATCCATGCACGTACCATCGCATTGAACAAGCCGGGGGCTTCAATGTTCCATCCGTGGCCAAGCCCAGGCGCGAGCCGTCCTTGAGCATTGGGCATAATTTTAGAGATTGTGTCAACGGCTTGCTTGATGATCTTTGATTCGCGGCTGCCTGCCGTGATCAGAGTAGGGATATTCACATGGTTGAGAGAAGGCGGCACATGAAAATGAGCTGCTTCGTGCCAGATCTGGCTGTAGGTTTGCATTGACATAGCCAGCAGGTTTTTGGTGAAGGCAGACTGCATTTCTGGCGGAACGTGCAATGACCTTGCTTGCATATTCAAAAACCAGCGCCTTTTAAACAAGAAGGACATCAGCCACAATTGCGGGTTTAGCAGAGCCCCGTTGGGCATGGGCGCGGCGGTTACTCCGCTCATGACGACATGATCCAGCACGTCGGCATGGTGTTCCAGCAGAACCAGCGCGATATATGCTCCGAGGGACAGTCCGACTACATGGGCCCGTGCATTCGTGGCACTCCTTTGGATGAGTGTCGCGATCTGATCGGCAGTGTCCTTCAGCGACACCCAGGTCTCATGATTACTTTTGCCATGACCGGGTAAATCCACATTCATGCAGTGGAAATCGGCAAGGGCTGCGATTTGCTTCTCCCACATCCAGCTACTTGTGCCCACGCCATGCAAAAAGACAACGCTTGGTGCGCCCGGTGTCCCAGTTTCGTGGACATAGAGTGACATACTTATTCCTCTCTTTGGGGTTTAGCTTTGCCTGATTCCATAAAGCCATATGTTATCCATTTTTCTATCATCAGAGTTACCAGTTATTTCCTTGATCTAACACATATTGAATTGTATAATCTTTTTATACCCTTTGTATTTGTAGTTGATTGCCGATGGCTATTACTATTAAAGGTACTGCATATCCACTCGGCGGGATGAACAAGAACGGCTGGGAAATCCCATTTTCATAACTTGAGCATAACTATATAATTTCAGGCATTTGCATAAATTCTGGCGCAGCAATGCGTATTAACCGACCACCGGGCATCGTAGCTAAAACAGTGTCCTTCTAATCTTAATATGGACGTTTTCTATTATGTGGGCCAGTTCGCGCCAATAATTCTAAGAATGGGTTTAAACCCATACCAATAGAATAATTATGACTAGCAGTATTAGATAAGTACAAACAACCAGAAGCATTTTTAAGCTTTGGATATCTGCGTCCTTATTTTCAAAGATATTCTCATAATTTCTCATAAATACCTATATTATAGGATATTTCAATATATAACTATTATTCAAATATATTTAAAAATAAAATTCTTTTCTCGCTATAACTTTGAAGGAGTAATTTCTTTATTCCAATCTTCTTTGCAGCTCTTTTTATGACTATTAAAAAAGGTATCCTTATCTTTCTGAGAATAACCTGCGTCGTAGATGCGCTGCTCAATAATGGCGATCTTCTTGTTGTGATTACACAATCCTATGCCACATACCTTCACTCTTTTATTTATATTACAAATGCAAGCTGGGTGAAAATATAGGCTATGAACTTAGGAGTAGAAGCCCCGGGCGTGATTTGAACACGCGGCCTAGTGATTACAAGTCACTCGCTCTGCCGGGCTGAGCCACCGAGGCATCTGTGAGAAATGTGCTCCGCACCTATTTATGCGATGCACTCCCTTACATACCATGATAGCAGATAAATTTTATGGTTATTCGCCGGAGTGTCCTATGTGGCGTGAGATATCGAGGATAGGTAAAAAACTTGTGAACAGCGGGCTGGTGGAATCCCACTTCGGGAACATCAGTGTGAGAGTCGGGAGCAATATGGTCATAACGCGTACTGGCAGCGCCCTGGATGAGATAACCGGGAACGACGTTGTGGAGGTCAGGCTTGACGGGACCTGCGCTCTTGATATCATAGCATCCTCTGAGGCTATCGTACACAGGGCTATCTATAAGAATACGCTGGCACTTGCTATTGTGCATGCCCATTGTCCGTTCGCGGTCACCATGTCCCTGCTTGCCCGGGAGGACATCATCGAGCCGGTGGACAGCGAGGGGCAGTATTTTCTGGGTGGGATCCCTCTGGTCAGGGGCGGCATCGGTTCGGAAGAGCTTGCCAGTAACATGTCCCAGGCACTCGCATCCCATAAAGCGGCTATCCTGTACAGCCACGGGACATTTGCCATAGGGCGCGTGCTGGACGAGGCATATGTAATGACAACCCAGGTGGAGCACTCCTGTAAGATCAGGTACTTCTATGAGCTTGCCAGCAGGCGCTGAACGGCTTCAGAATCCATCTGGCTCTGGAAAGGATTAAATCGGAAAAGAAGACATTTGGTACAATATTCATGACCTCTAACGCCCTGCGGCCGCTTGCCCTGAAATACCTTGAGCCTCTGTCAAGAGCAGCAGCAGACGCAGGCATATCTCCAAACGCAGTTTCTGCCTTGTCACTTGTTTTTGCTGCTCTTTCCGGTCTGTTATTTTACTATTCCGGATCTTATCCCGAATCCGGCCCCTTGCTGGTACTCGCCGCAGGTCTGCTGGTAGCTCTGAACTCCCTGCTTGATGCAATGGATGGTGTGATGGCACGCTATCTTGGCGTATCAAGCCTCAAAGGTGACTTTCTCGACCACGTCATTGACCGCTACGCCGACTCTTTCATAATATGCGGCATATTCTTTGGCGGTCATGCCCAGTGGCAGATAGGGGTAATGACAATAGTGGGAGTCCTGATAACAAGCTATCTGGGAACCCAGGCTCAGGCACTTAACCTTGGAAGGTATTATGGCGGCATAATAGGAAGGGCGGACCGCCTGATTCTTATAATGCTTGCAACACTTGTGTATGCCATATATCCGGCACAGGTATATGGGATGTCTTCCCTGGGATGGATCATCCTGATAATTGGTGTTGGCAGTCACATAACCGCATTCCAGAGGATATTCCATATATGGAAGCAACTGAATATGCCTTCCGGGGATGCGGGTCAGAAGGACTAAGCCGGCAACAAGGTCATGCAATCGATAAGGAGTGTTTTTTCTTTTATGGATAATAGATTCGAATATCTGGAACATACGGCGGATGCTAAATTCAGGGCTTACGGAAAATCCCTGGAAGAGGTTTTTGAGAATGCAGCATACGCAATGTTCAACGTTATGATCGATACCTCCACAGTGGCAGCAGAGATATCTCATGAGATAGAGCTGAGTTCCGAAGATATGGACGGATTACTTTTCAACTGGCTTTCCGAAATATTGTTTGTTTTTGAGGTAGAGAGCCTAGTGTTCTCAAAATTCATTGTCGACAGGATCGAGCATGATGAGACTGGTTTTCGTCTTTTCGCACGGGCGATGGGTGAAGACATAAATCTGTCCAAACATAAGTTCGGTACCGAGGTCAAAGCGGCCACATATAACGATATGAAAATAGAGAGCACGCCTGCAGGATGGATGATACAGGCGACGGTCGATACCTGAGGATTGCTTTTTTCGACATAAAGATGTTATCGCGCCTGCCTGTGTTACGGTCCCTGTGATCCTGCTCAGCCGTTCTATACAGGGTTATGCCCTTCATCAACATGTTCATACGCACATAAAATATAGTTCAGATTACACATCCATCATGAGGAATTATCAATGTCAGAGGAAAATGAGAGTTCTGTCTTTAATATGCTTAAGCGGATAAGCGACAATATCTGGGAGGTACCCATGGACTACAAGCCAGGGATGCGCGTGCCGGGAAGGATATTTGTCTCAGAGCACCTTTTGAGCATACTGGAAAAGGAAACGATAGACCAGGTGGCAAATGTCGCCATGCTGCCGGGCATACAGAAGTATTCCATGGCAATGCCGGATGCCCACCTGGGCTATGGCTTCTCCATAGGCGGAGTCGCCGCATTCGATAAGGAGAACGGGGTGATCAGTCCCGGAGGAGTAGGTTTTGATATAAACTGCGGAGTGCGCCTTGTACGTTCCAACCTTTCGGAAAAGGATGTACGCCCCAGGCTTTCAAAACTGCTTGACGATCTCTTCGAGACCATTCCCACCGGTGTAGGCTCAAAGAGCCGTCTCAAGGTCTCTGATGCTGAACTGGATGACATTTTTCTCAATGGTGTCCAATGGGCGGTAGATAATGGATACGGGGTACAGGAAGATGTTGACCACTGTGAGAGCGGCGGAAATATACCGGGTGCAGATCCCTCTAAGGTAAGCGTGAAAGCCCGCAAGCGAGGAAGGCCGCAGATCGGAACCCTGGGGAGCGGTAATCATTTCCTGGAAGTCCAGTATGTGGATAAGATATATGATGAAAAGGCAGCTTCTGTTTTTGGCCTCAGGGAAGGGCAGGTCACTTTCATGATACACTGCGGGTCGCGCGGGGCAGGCCACCAGATATGCACCGACCATCTGCAGATACTGACACAGGCATCAAGAAAGTACAACATTTCCCTGCCTGATAAACAGCTTGCGTGTGCTCCGGCACAGTCTCCTGAAGCTCAGGATTACTTCAAGGCCATGCTGTGTGCAGCTAATTACGCCTGGGTGAACAGGCATGTGATCATGCACTGGACGCGAGAAGTGTTTGAAAATACCTTTTCAAAGGAATTTGGCGACCTTGGTATGCACCTTGTTTATGACGTCGCGCACAATATCGCCAAGCTTGAAGAGCACACCGTAGATGGGAGGAAGGCGGAGATGTACGTACACCGTAAAGGTGCGACCCGCGCTTTTGCTCCCGGCCACCCTGAACTTCCTGAAGATTATCGCGATACGGGCCAGCCAGTGATCATTCCCGGAAGCATGGGCACCCCTTCCTATGTACTATGCAGCACAAAGGCTGCAATGGACATCAGTTTCGGGAGTGCATGCCATGGAGCAGGGCGTGTCATGAGCCGCAAGAGCGCAAAACATGAACTTCAAGGAGAGCAGGTCCGTGAAGAACTGGGCCTGATGGGTATCCAGGTCCGGGCTTCACAGCCCTCCCTTATAGCAGAAGAGGCTCCTGCTGTCTACAAGTCAAGCAGTGAAGTGGTAGATGTTGTGCATGAGCTTGGGATCGCAACAAAAGTTGCACGGCTCCTGCCAATGGGTGTAATAAAAGGTTGATAATAGGCTCAAGAGAAGTTAAAACACGCTTAAAAAAGCTAACTGAAAAGTTAGCCCGCTTCTCTCTTTTTTGATCGGGGCTGAGTGCAGGAAGACCTTACAGGTCTGCATGGAGAGCGAATGCTATTACAATAGCCACCTTAAAAGAGGGCTCACAAGATGAGCAATGAGGAAACGAGGTTTGTTTGAGGGGATGAATGGTTTTGCTTGGTTACAGTTACTATACCTTTGAATACAGCTACAAGCAGTTTTCTCGTTTCCTCATGATATAATTGGTCATTATTATATATAAATCTGTTCGATATTCTTTATATATTATTTTTGTTTTCTCGGTTGTGCCCTGTCCGGACGGACCGCTATGAATTTAATACTCCTATTTTATTTAGCATCTATGTCAGCAAACGATAAAAATCTTATCAGAGTCCGCGTAATGGCGGACTTCCAGTTTGGTAAAGGCTGCGGAGACATCCTTTTCCCTGAAGGTGTGGTTTTCAAGCTGTCAAAGACCAAGCGCGTCAGGCAAGTGTTTAATAATAGCGATCATATAGCAACGGTGCGTGCCAGTGACGGTATGCTGACCCTGGGCATTGAAGGTGCACGCCTGTTGCATTGTTTCTTTCCCCGGCCTGAGAAAAGGGTAGTGGTGTGTGAAGATGCGGTTCCTTTTATAGCTCAGGGGAAGACCGCCTTTGCAAAACATGTGCTTGGAATGGATCCGGGAATGAGGGCAGGCGATGAAGTACTCGTTGTGAGTGAATCTGATGAACTGCTTGCAACAGGCCAGTTGCTTCTCGCCCCAGATGAGATCCTTGCCCTGGACAGGGGAATGGCCGTTGATGTCAGGCGTGGCCGGGACCAGACCCAGGGTATGTATTAATATATCTATATGTATTAAATATGATAAAAATAATATAAGAAAAGCCTTATATTAACCACCACGACCCATGATCCAGCCAGAATCCAGTCAGTCTACGGAACGTGAGAACACAGAAGAGGGTGTTTTCAAGACATTCGTGGTCCCGGATAGGACCCGAATGGAAGAGCATACGATAGTTGTAGACGGAGATGTCATCATAGGCAATCATTCCGAGATCCGATACGGTATAATATCCAATTCCTCCATACTCGGGGAGAGAGTGGAAATATCCGGTGACCTTATATCCCGGTCTGATGTGAGGGTTGATATCTGGTCTCATATCGGCGGCAACATCAAAACAGGCACTAACGCCTACATTGGTGAATTTGTCACCATTGATGGCAAGCTTGTGGTAAAAGGAGACCTTGATATTGGCAATGATGTCAGGATCAACGGCGGCTTTGAGGCCAAGGGCTGGATAGTGGTGCGTAATCCCATCCCTGTAATTGTCTATCTTTACCTTTACATAAGTGAACTGTTAAGGATTGGCAAGGACGAGGAAGTGGAGAAAGCCCTGAATGAACTGTTCGAGGACGATGCAGGGGCGGTCAGCGTCAATAGCATGGTCATTCCAAACGGCTCCCGGATATCTATTGATTCCATCAGGGTGCCATCAAAAGCACTCATTGGAAGTGGTTGCAGGCTTGTAGGCAATATCCGCGCAACTTCCCTGGAAATGGCAAACGATACGACCCTGTATGGGAGCATCCGTACGATACAGGATGTTACGCTGGGCAAGAGCAATATCATTCATGGGAATATCGTTTCAAGAGGTAATGTGTATATCAGAGAAAAGACCCATGTGCTGGGTGAGATCAACGCACAGGCCATTAAGATCCATGAGAGTGCCCGCGTAGATGGTGTTATGCGTGCTTCCGGTGGTATCGTGTTCGAACGGGAAGAAGCAAAAGTTCTCACTGAAAAAGAATTGATGCAACTTAATATCTAAAATATCATTCCAATCTGGCAATCATATGTTAAAAAGAATGTGGAGGGCTGATTATGAGCTCCATTGAACTATTTGATTTTCTTAATCTTGTACTGAGGTTGTGCATTTTTCTAGCGGCATTGCTGGTATCGAGTCTCCTGGTCAGAATAGATGCAGATGTCATCCGTTCGAGGATCTACGTGTCCTTCAGGAAACTGAAAGGATCGTTCGTATTACTGAATGCGGGTTTTCTGCTATACCTTGCAGAAACCTTCGTAGATATCAGTGGTCCGACAGCGTCAGGTATCGGTAACGACGTGCTTATGGGAATGCTGTCGATATCTTTCCAGATACTTATTCTTTTTTTCCTGTATCACCTGTATGTGGCTATCAGGGTTCCTGACAGAAGGATACTCTAAAGACCCTGTAAAAGGGTCTGTCCTTTCTTTTCATTGTTTTACTGAATAACATTTTATAAGAAAGACTTTATCCATAGTCATCTTTAAAATAAGTTTACATAATATATAGCGCACAAGGTGTATACATGACAGAACAGGTTATCTCACGGTCATCATCTCAAGAGGCTGTGATCCAAAAAGATGCAAAGTACGTAATGCAGAACTATGGCCGCCAGCAGCTTGTGCTGGAGAGCGGTGATGGGTGCATAGTCCGTGATATCGATGGCAGGGAATATATCGACTGTGTAGCGGGCATAGCAGTGAACAATGTCGGGCACAGTCACCCCAAACTGGTGGAAGCCATAAAGAAACAGGCAGAAAAACTGATCCACGTCTCGAATCTTTACTATACCGCGCCTCAGGCAGAGCTTGCTGAGAAGCTTGTTGAGATTACTGGCATGTCTCGTGTATTCTTCTGCAATTCCGGCACAGAGGCTGTGGAAGCTGCAATGAAGCTTGCGCGTGTAAAGACCGGGAAGACCGAGTTTGTAGCCGTCGAGCATGCATTCCACGGGCGCACCATGGGCGCCCTGTCGATAACGTATAAGGAGATCTACCGCAACCCTTTCAAGCCGCTTGTGCAGGAAGAGAAGTTCGTGACCAGCAATGATGCAGAAGCAGTTGCAAATGCGATCACTGACAAGACCGCGGCCGTCATCATAGAGCCGATCCAGGGTGAAGGCGGGATAAATATTCCTTCGGATGCGTATCTCAGGGAAGTCCGCAGGATATGTGATGAAACAGGGACCCTTCTTATCTTTGACGAGGTGCAGACAGGTTTTGGAAGGACGGGCAAATGGTTCTGCAAGGAGCATTCCGGTGTTCAACCTGATATAATGACCATGGCAAAAGCAATGGGTGGCGGCTTCCCGATGGGCGCCATCGCAGCGCGTGAAGGCATCGCCTTTGAGCGCGGTCAGCACGCAGCCACTTTTGGAGGCAACCCTCTTGCGTGTGCCGCAGCCCTGGCTTCCATTGATATCATAGAGGAGGAAGGTCTCCTTCGCCATGCAACTGAAATGGGCGACTATTTCATGAGCCGGCTGAAAAAGATCTCCCTGGAAGGCGTGGTAGATGTACGTGGCCGCGGGCTTATGATAGGTGTTGAGCTGGACCGCAAGTGCGCAGACATTGTGGACTTTGCCCTTCAAAAAGGTGTGCTGCTCAACTGCACATCAGAGAAAGTACTGCGTATCGCCCCGCCCCTGATAATAACTAAAGAGCAGATAGACTCGGTGGTGGCTGTGCTTGAGCAGGCCTGAACTGGTTAAAAAGGAGATCGCAGGGATAGCCGAGTATGTGCCCGGTAAATCCATTGAGGAAATAGCCCGCAAGTACGGCCTTGATCCGGCTTCCATCATCAAGCTGGGTTCAAATGAGAATGTACTGGGCCCGTCCCCCAAAGCCACAAAGGCAGTCATAGCCCGCGCAGGGGATATCAACATCTATCCTTCCGCCGATGCATCCGAACTTGTTGAAGCGATCTCTGTCTATACCGGTTTCCCGGTGGAGAATATATGCGCAGCCGGTCCGGGCATGGATGGCCTGCTGGACAACCTTATGAGAATGCTGATATCTCCGGGTGATGAGGTTATACTTCCTCTCCCTACCTTCTCGTATTACGAGATCGCAGCCCGCGCCAACGGTGCGGTCCCTGTGTATGTCCGGTCAGGCGATAGCTTTGCTTTTGATATTGAGGGCATAATGAAGGCAGAGTCTGAAAGGACAAAGATCATCTTCCTCTGCTCCCCCAACAATCCCACTGGCAGGCTTGTAGCTGAAGCCGACCTGCGCAGGATACTTGAGCACACAAGGGGTCTGGTATTTGTGGACGAGGCCTATGTGGAGTTCTCAGACCGTAATCTGTCCCACCTCATAAGAGAATATGACAACATAATTGTCGGAAGGACCTTTTCAAAGGCTTTCGGCCTTGCGGGAATGCGCCTGGGCTATGGGCTGATGCCTGCATGGATACGCTCCGAGTACATGAAAATAGCAACCCCTTTCAACATCAGTGTTCCCGCGATAGTGGCAGGCATCGCTTCATTGTCCGATGCTTCCTATCTGCAGAGGAGCATTCAGTGTGCAAGGGATGGGCGTACATTTCTCACAAAGAATATTCCTTTCAGGGTATACGATTCCCAGGCAAATTTCGTGCTTGTGGACGTAGCCCCCCTGCGATCAAAGGATGTCAGCGAAGCCCTGCTGAAGAAAGGGATCATCGTACGGGACTGCAGGTCTTTCAGGGAGGCAGGCGAGACACTTGTCCGCGTAACTGTGGGCACTCCTGAGCAAAATAATAAGGTTGTTGCAGCCTTTAAAGAAGTTTCAGCTACTATCTAAGCTGTAAACTTCTTCTATTTTCATGAGGGGATACTCGAGCTCTGAATTATATGCAAGGCGCACATTAGCGACGGCCGAATTATATCTGACCGTTATTCTCACATCCAGCATGCGGCCTTCAAGTTCGCAGTAGCCGAACTCACTGTTCAGTTTTGAGCGGATGATCTCCCTGTCGATCGAAACGCTTATCTCTTTCACGAAGGGCTGGACCGCGATGCTTTCCTGTATGGCTTTCTCAAGACTGTCTGCATTTCTCAGGTTGACGGGTGAGCCGGTGAACTGGTGATAAAGGGCGCCAAGCTTGATGCCCGCTTCAAAGAGCGCATTGTCCCTTTCTGTGATACTCTCTGCTTTCATTGTGTTGTCTCCTCACCAGGCCTCTTCCAGCCGGCTCTGCGGAGAGCCGGTGAGATCACATAAAGTATCATGATGACAAGTAAGAGCGACGCCAGTATATGAGTATAGTTTATATTTATGGGGTAAGACAACACCGTAATTGCAAAAAGGAAAGCAAGAACCTTTAGATGTCCGGGTTTCTTTGCCTTCATGTACGTTATCTTACTGATCATCAGCAGCCCTATGATAAAAGTTAGCAGGATAACGGCTCCGCTGTGGAAGTACCTTTCTCCGGCCAGCACATATGCCGAAAGGATGATACCTCCGGCTGTGATGGGAAGCCCTTTAAAGGACGGCAGCCCCTGGTGAGCCGTGTTGAATCTTGCCAGCCTGAGGATCCCGCAGAAGAAATAAAAGCACAGTGCTGCAAGCAGCAGGTATGAAGCCTCACTGCCGGCGGCAGCATATACTATGGCCACAGGCGCAAGTCCGAATGATATTACGTCTGCAAGGGAATCCAGATTGGCGCCTATCTCACTTCCGGAGAACATCCTTGAGAGGTAACCGTCAAGGCCATCGGCAACTGCGGCTATAAGTATCAGTAGGGGTGCAAGGTACGTAAAATCATTCTGAACAAGTATCACTGCCAGTAAACCGCAAAGGGAATTAAGCAATGTTACAAGATCAGCTATTTTCAATGTCCTGAGCATATTCACTCCCATTTTGTTTTCGGGCTATGATCGTCATACCTGCAGTCACCTTGTCCCCTTTCTTACATAAGATATCAAAGTTCTCCGGAACAGTCACATCGACCCTTGATCCAAAGCGTATCATGCCAAATCTTTGCCCCCGGTCCATCTGGTCTCCTACCTGCACGTATGAGACTATCCTCCTGGCTATGGTACCGGCTATCTGGACTACTTCCACTATCCCGTGTTCAGTGTCTATTAAAGTATGGGTTCGCTCATTCCTCTCGGAATCCTTATGGAAAGCAGGCATATATCCTCCTTTCTTGTGTTCCATGGAGATCACTTTCCCGGTAAGTGGCGCCCGGTTAACGTGGACATTATGGACATTCATAAAGATGCATACCTTGCGTCCTCTTATATCGACAACCTTTCCGTCCGCGGGTGCTGTCATACTGCTGCAGCAATGTTCTAATTCCCTTTCCGGATCCCTGAAAAAGAATACAAAGAATATCAATAACGCAAGTCCTAAAATCGCAACGCTGCCCATATAAGGCCAGTATGTTATGATATGTGCGATCGCAGCAAGAATACAGAGCGCGATCAAGGCCATTATCCATGGAGCAGAACCTTTTGCAAGCATTTAATCGTTCCCTGATACTTTTTCATATATACTGTGAATGTACTCTGCCACCATCTTCCAGATCCCCTCTATCAGATCAACGAGCTCGGGCAAGATGCGCATAACAATATAGGCTATGCCAAAGAGAGCGAGACCCGATCCGATCTTTGCAATAGTATGGTGAGCTATGTCAAAGCTGTTGGGGCCGAACCACTGGTAGGCATAGGCGATAATCACGAATACATCTCTTATTATATTTAAGGTATATATAATCGGTACAGAAACCAGAAATGCTGACACCAGCTTTTTCAGTGGTGCATTCACAGAGGCAATAAGCCCTATGAACAAAGCAATGCTTTCTATGGCAGTACAGGCCAGTATGATCTCTACATGGTATCCATTCAAAGATATCTTATTCCATGCTGCCATCTCGGCAGGCTGTCCAAGGATCTGAAGTGTCCAGAACACATTATCCGTTACCAGGGATATTATCCATACGTTGAGTGAATCCATCTGGGCAAATGGGAAATAGAACAGCGACGCAAGTGCTGTTGCAACAGTTGCCATATATGTCACATCAACGGACTGGCCGCTCATCGGCTTCAGATCCCTGTACTCTTTGAACATATTGTAGGCTAATATCAGGCAAATTATACCCACAACGATGACCAGTAAGACGTTTACATAATCCTCTATCTGAATAAAGTGCATTGGCTGATAGAACCAGTGTAAAGAAAAAATTCCCCATCCTATGGCTCCCAGCAATTTACCGATTCTTCTTTTTTTGGATATCAGTGAGCAAGCCAGCATAAATGCCACTGCGACCCATAGTACATTTTCTATCATTTACAAGCACCTTTAATAGGTATGCCTGTATATATTAAATGTAGTGTATTAATCTTTTGTTCGTATGTATGCTGATACTCCCAAGCTGACAGTAGATGCTGTTATTCTTTACAACGGCAGGATCGTTCTAATTCAAAGGAAAAACCCCCCTTTTCAGGAAAAGTTCGCTTTGCCCGGTGGTTTTGTAGAGGTAGGTGAAACTGTAGAGGAAGCGGTTGTCCGTGAAGCCCGTGAGGAAGCCGGCCTGTCAATAGAAATAGTTAAGTTGCTTGGGGTATATTCTGACCCTCTGCGCGATCCAAGAGGACATACGGTAAGTATATGTTATCTGTCATTAGGTCATGGGAACCTGAAGGCAGGTTCGGATGCAAAAGATGTGTTCCTGTTCGACGTTGACGATGTACCGGAAATGGCTTTCGATCACAACAAGATACTAGAGCAGGCAAGAGGTGATATCAATGGAATTTTGTCCAAAATGTAAGAGCATGATGGTTCCGGTAAAAGGTGTATCCAAATGCAGGAACAGCAAATGCGGATATGTAAAAGAGAAAGAAGCTGACCATGAGTCACTTATGTCAAAAGCAACACGCTCGGACAGAGAGGTCACTGTGCTTGAAGGCAATACGGATCAGGGTCTTCCTACAACATCAGTCAGATGTGAAGGGTGCGGCCATAATGTCGCATACTGGTGGCTGCGCCAGCTCAGGTCTGCAGATGAATCTGAAACTCGCTTCTTCAAGTGCACAAAGTGCAGTATGACCTGGCGTGAGTATGATTAATATATTTTCCATGCCTGGGATTATATAATACCTACCATATAACTGGGAGCCTTTACAGGCTTTCTGTTTATAAAAACAAAGCTTTTATTAGTTAATGGATATAATGACCTAGAAATCCAATATATTTAGCGGAGAATCCAGATGTTCAAGGCAACAATCGATGCAGATATCTTAAAGACTTCCATAGAGACGCTTTCAGTCCTTGTTGACGAGGCGAGGTTCAAAATATCTCCGGAAGGCATTACTGTCCGGGCCGTTGACCCTGCTAACGTGGCAATGGTCAGCTTCGAGCTCAATTCCAGTGCTTTTAATGAATACAGTGCTGACGAATGTGAAATAGGCATGGACCTGTCAAAGATCAGTGACATATTCGGTGTTGCCGGTAAAGAGGACACGATCAGTATGGAACTTGATGAAATGTCTCAGAAGATGTCTCTCCATATTGGCGGCCTCTCATATACCATTGCGTTGCTCGATCCTTCTACCATCAGGGCTGAACCGCGGATCCCGCAGCTTGAACTTCCCGCCGAGGTCGTACTCAACGGCAAGGATCTTCTCAAGGCAGTGAAAGCTGCTGAGAAGATAAGCGACCATATGTTGCTGGGCATCGAAGAAGATACCTTCTACATGGAAGCAGAGGGGGATACGGACCGTGTGAGGCTGGATATCCGCCGTGAACAGCTTATCGACCTGAGAGCAGGCGATGCACGCTCGTTGTTCTCGCTGGATTATCTGTCAGATATCGTTAAGCCTGCTTCCAGGTCCAATGAGGTCACAGTTGAACTGGGTAAGGATTTTCCTGTAAAGATAGGCTTTACAATAGCCAACGGCTCAGGCAAGGTCGGATATCTGCTGGCCCCCCGCATTGAATCGGATTAAAATACCCATGGATAACAAGGATCTTGCGTTATATCCTTACACAACCGGGGCTTCCCGTTATGTGGCGAGCCTCGATTTTTCCCTTGACAGCCTTATCTCTTCGCGTGCGATGGATTCTGCAAGAGCGCGCGGCAAAGAGCGGGTGCTGCAGTCTATTGCAGGGGAAATACTAAAACCGGTCCTGTCGAACTCCGATGACCGGAAGATCCTTATTGAGCTTCTCTCATATCCTTTTTCCCGCATCCTGGTCTCGTGCATCGATGATCCCTTCCTGACAAGGCGCTACTCTCTGGCTGAGGCTGTTGCATCATACCTTTCCCTTAAAAGCATGGATGCAGCCTTCCTGAGGGAATTCTCCCTTGATTTCAGTATTCATGCAGAAGTGAAGGAAGCCGGCGTAAGGATACATTTCACTGATTATATCAGGCTTGCCAGTTCCCTTAAGGCTATGGAATGGAAGCTTGTGAACCGAAAGCTGGACCACGGGTATGTGATCGTGTCCAGGGAAGAGTTGGCCCGTCTGCTGCAGGAAGGTGTCCGGCAGAGGATAGAAGGCACTCTTCCGATGCAAGTGCCGGAAAATGTGTGCGTCTCCTGCCAGCCATACATTGCGGATATCATGATCGCTCTGAACGAGCGCAAGAGCCGCTTCGAAAGCTCGGAGTTCCGGACTGTGGAAGCGGGCCTTTTCCCGCCATGTATCACTCACGCTATAGCCCAGTCGCAGGCAGGTGTCAACCTGGCACATTCCATGAGATTTGCAATGACCTCATTCATGCTCGGGATAGGCATGTCCGTTGAAGATATCCTGAACCTCTTCACGTCATCCCCCGATTTTGATGTGGAGAAGGCGCGATACCAGGTGGAGCATATTGCAGGTTCGTCGGGCACTAGTTATAAGCCTCCGTCCTGCGCAACTATGCAGACCTACGGCAACTGCTATGCGCCGGATGAGATGTGCAAACATATAAGCCATCCGCTTAACTACTATCGCCGCAGGATGTGGTTCAGGAACAGGGATGCTGCAAATGAAAAAGAAGAGCAGCCTTCCCCTGCGGCTGAAAATGTCCCTTGATGCTGCCTTCAGTTGGCCTGTAGTTGATAATTAGTGACGCTTGTATTCCCTGCATTTCTCCACAAAGCTTCCCACAGGGAATGAAGCCGGGTGCGCGTGCGTATAACTTGCAAGGGAATTGTGCTCGGTGATGCCGTCCTTTCCATCCCTTATCCCTTTTCCTCTTTTCATCTCATAGGCCAGCCTTGCATCGCCTGCACAGTTGGTGACCGAATAGTGGAATTCATGCCCACGAATGGTTCCTTTGATGAAATCCCCTTTTGCCACCCCTTCGGTATAGCCGAGTGCCTGAAGCTTCTTTGTCATGACCGTTTCTGCAGGGAACAGGTCTGCAGTCCTGTAGGTCGTGCCGTCCACTTCGTATGATCTCGATAGGTACTGGAGCCCGCCGCATTCCCCATATATGGGCATGCCATCTGCTGACAGGTTCTTGAGGACCTTTGTAGTCCTTGAACCTTCAAGTTCCTTCAGATACAGTTCCGGATACCCGCCGCCAAAGTACATGCCGTCTACCTCTGGAACCTCTCCTTTTATCGGGCTGAAGGGAAAGATCTCTGCACCTGCTTCCCGGAACGAATCGAACATCTCCTGGTAGTAGAAACAGAAAGCGCTGTCCAATGCCACGCCTATTTTCACGTCCGGTTCAGGCAGGTTTACTTCCTCAGAGGGTCCGATGTCGGGTGCACTTTCAGCGATCGAAATAATGGCATCAAGGTCGATGTTCTGTTCTATGAACTCAGCAAGCTTCGATGTATCAAAATCCTGCTCGTGGGCCATGTAAAGTCCCAGGTGTCTGGAAGGTACGCTGATATCCTGGTTGCGCGGGAGAGTGCCTACAACAGGGATGTCGGGAATGCAGTCTTTGATCATTTGTGCGTGCCTGGGACTTCCTACTCTGTTGAGTATCACTCCTGCTATATTGACATCTTTATCAAATTCGGAGAATCCTTTCACAAGGGCGGCTGCACTGCGCGACATCCCGTGGACATTGATCACCAGGATGACAGGCACTCCCAGTGACTTGGCCACATGCGCGGAACTGGCGATCTCTGTGGAATCCATTCCGTCAAAAAGCCCCATCACACCTTCGATGACGTTGATATCGGTATTCTGCGCATGCCTGGAGAACGTGCGTCTGACACCGTCCACCTGCATCATGAATGTGTCCAGGTTCCTTGAAGGTCTGCCGCATATGGCAGTATGGTAGGTCGGATCGATATAGTCCGGCCCAACCTTATAAGGCTGGACATCCATCTGTCTCTGTTTCAGGGCCGCCATTATTCCCATCGACACGGTGGTTTTTCCGACGCCGCTGTGTGTTCCGGCGAGCAGTACAGTTTTTGTCATGCTGCTACTTTGTCAAATACGTATATAGTATTATTCCCGCATATTCAAAACGGTTAAATAAAGAATGTCTATCTACCTACTATGAATTCCTCCGGACCGCGCAGGACACTTACCGATCCTTTCGGGCGTACGGTAAAGAGTCTGAGAATGTCCATTACCAACAGGTGTAACCTTAATTGTATCTATTGCCATAACGAAGGCGACCATGGAAGCACCGGGGAGATGCCGCCTGAGACAATTGTCAATATTGTGAGAGCCGCCGCGGGGTTTGGCGTGGACCGGCTCAAGATCTCCGGAGGAGAGCCTCTTATAAGGAAGGATCTTGAAGCGATAATCTCTGCACTGCCTCCCCTGAAGGATGTGTCCCTGACGACCAATGGCACACTGCTAAAAGGCAGGGCAAGATCATTGAAGGAGGCAGGGCTGGACAGGGTGAACGTAAGCCTGGACACCCTTGATCCCGGCAAGTTCAGGATGATCACCAATTGCAAGCGCGACATTCTCCCGGCCGTCCTCGAAGGCATCGATGAGGCAGTCAGGGCAGGGCTCACGCCTGTAAAGATCAACATGGTGCTCCTGAAGGATATCAACGAGGCAGATATCGGGAAGATGCTCGAGTTCACAAAAGGTTACAAAGGCAATGTCATACTGCAGCTCATCGAGCTGATGAACTTCAGGGATGCAGCCCCGTATCATGTGGATGCGGACCTTGTTGAGAAGGAACTGCTGCAACATGCCACCGATGTCACGACGCGCACCATGCATCACAGGAAGAAATACATTATCAACGGTGCAGAGGTCGAGTTCGTACGCCCTGTGGACAATACGGAATTCTGCGCAAACTGCAACCGACTGCGTGTAACTGCTGATGGCAAGCTTAAGCCGTGTTTGCTCGTTAATGATAATCTTATAGACGTCTCACATGCAAGTCCCGCTGAAATGCCCGGGCTCTTGCAGCTTGCTGTGAGCAGAAGGGTGCCTTTTTACAGCTGTGATACTTACGGGCAGGAGAAATAAAAATGGAAGTAGAACTGATAGTTGATGGGAAGATGATCGAGATCAATCGCTTCGTCCAGGAGATCCTGGGAAGTACCGTGCTGGGTGCTGCCGGTACTTTGCGCGGGGTCGAAGAGGACTGCACAGAGGTCGTCATTAAAATTAAAAAAGATTGAGATAAGTCTCTTAACAACGGTTATCTCCGGTCAGCCCTGATCCTGCTCATATCAGGTGTTCTATCTCTGAGAGATCAACCGGGGATGTCGCATCCAGAGATAGCGGCGTAACTGAGATATGCCCTTTCTGCACCAGCGCATTAACATCAGTGCCTGCATCGTCCATTGTGGAAAGGTCTCCGGCTATCCAGTAATAGGGCCTGCCCCGGGGGTCGTACCTTTCTTCCACTTCGGTCCTGAACAGTTTCCTGGCAAGGCGTGTGATCTCTATCTCCGTATCCATTTCCACTATGTGCGGTATATTTATGTTGAGCAGGTCCACTTTGTCCGGGAGGCCATACCTGAGCACATTTTTTGCTATTCTGTTCACGACTTTGACCGCGACATCGAAATCATGCACATAATCCCGGTTGTCATCGAACTTCAGACCCTCTTCCTTTACCTGGATGGAAGCTGCTATTGCCGGAATTCCATAACTTGCTCCCTCAAGTGCCGCACCGATGGTGCCTGAAGTGGTTACGGTGTCAGTGCTGATATTCTCGCCGATGTTAAAACCGGAAAGTATGAGGTCCGGCTTTTCCTTCATTATGGTGAAAATGCCTATTATTACTGAATCTGTCGGCGTTCCTCCTACCGCATTGACCTCAATGCCATCAACCTGTGTCCGGGTGACCCTCAAAGGTTCAAAAATGGAGATAGAACGTCCGACACCGCTTTGCTGCATCATGGGTGCGGACACGGTGACATCACCAAGATCTGCCACACTTCTGTAGGCAGCTCTTATTCCTGAGGAGTATACTCCATCATCGTTGGTAAGCAGGATTTTACTGGGCATGACATACCTTCTGCAGATATGTATCTTAAAACTAATGGTGATAATTTCTCTTTAAAAACAGAGAGATCCTGGGGACCAAATAGAAGAAAGGGATAAATCCTAAAAACAAAGGAAAGAAAAATGAAGGAAATATTCGGGATCAGAGCGAAAAACATGCAGGGAGTGCATGCCTGCAATCAATACTCTATACGTTGGCGAAGACTCTCTTTTTGTCCCTGGAATGCAAGCATGCATCAGAGCCTTCCGGAAGGTCCGCGAGAGCTTTTACTTTTCCGATAACCTCAATGTCATCACTTATAGCATCCAGCTTGCTTATTATTTCTATAATGGTCTCATTCTGCTCTTCACTGAAACATTTATTGTCCCTTACGATCTCAAGCAGTATCGAGGCATCGTCCAGTACCTGTGCGGCTATTGTTCTTTCCATGTACTGTTTGGCGGTTAAGGAGTCATTTCCTTTAAGTGTCAGGTTGAACTCATTTAACTGAGTTTCAAAAAGCCCTACATCATAATGGGCACTCCTGAATATCTTTTTAGAATAGTCTGCCCTGTAGACCTGTTTTGAATTCTTCAGGACCTTTAGGAATTTTTTATAGTCCATTATGCCTCGTTACGTATCTAAGCTCCCTTATGGAACATGCTCGTTTCTTCATACCTGCACTGTGCGATATCAGAGACTTTTACTTAATGACCTGCGCCTGAACTCCATGTTTATTTCAGACTCAGCTGAAATGGATGTGAAGGTCTTTACTGCATTATACGTTTCACTGAACTGTCCGCCATTGACATCATAATCGTTTTCAATGTCGATGCCATAGTCCTTGTTCTCCTCTACGATAGGATCGCAGAGATATACTTGCAGACTACCTTCCGAGTCCATGAAAACACAAGGCCTTGCTCCGGAGTTGTTGTACTCTTCGACCAATCCCCTAAATATTAAAGACATGTACCGCATTGATTCCATTAAGTCATCACCATGTATGCAATTTCCTGACCATGCATTTATAGGTAATGTCACTGATTTTCTACTTATGGACTTTTATTTAGTATGTTATGTTCATAATATTGTTACTGCAGACCTATCTCTACAATCGATTCGCTAGTTGCCTACCTGGCAGGGGATGTATATTTATATTACTGCTCTTATTATTCATTTCGGGTCTGTTATGATAAGAAATGTTTTTAATCATTGGGGTGTACTTGGAAGAATAAATTTCATGAAAGGATCATCTAAGTTGGAGTAATTATGCTTGAGGATGAGTATCAACTTGATTTTTTTTCCGAAAACGGTTTTGTCCGTAAGCAATGTTCAAAATGCGGAAAATTCTACTGGACGCGTGACTCTGATCGGAATACCTGCGGGGATGCCCCGTGTGACCCATATTCATTCATTGGAAGCCCCGTCTTTAACAGGAAGTTCGACCTTGCCGAGATGAGAGAGTATTATCTTAAGTTCTTTGAGGACCGGGATCATACCAGGCTTGAAAGATACCCGGTAGTTGCCAGGTGGAGGGACGACATCTATCTTACAATAGCATCTATAGCGGACTTCCAGCCTTTTGTCACATCAGGTCAGGTCCGTCCTCCCGCCAATCCCCTGACTATCTCCCAGCCATGCATACGTCTCTCGGACCTTGACGCCGTGGGAAGGAGCGGCCGCCACCTCACAACCTTCGAGATGATGGCTCACCATGCCTTCAACAAAAAAGGCGAGGAGATATACTGGAAGGAGAGGACAATGGGGTTGTGCGATGAGCTTCTCAACTCGCTGGGAGTTGATCCCCAGGCTGTCACGTACAAAGAGGAACCCTGGGCAGGCGGCGGTAACGCCGGCCCGTGTGTTGAGGTTCTCATAGGCGGCCTTGAGGTTGCAACACTTGTGTTCATGGACCTGGAGCAATCCCGGGAAGGCAATATCCCTATCAAGGGCGAGAATTACCGCAAGATGGACAACTACATCGTTGACACGGGTTATGGTCTTGAACGTTTTGTATGGGCTTCCAAAGGATCACCTACGATATACGACGCGGTGTTCCCCGGCATTGTCGGCGAACTCATGCAGCTCGCAGGCCTTGAGCATCAGATCGATGATCCGGAATATGCCAACATCCTTGCCCAGAATGCACGTCTTGCCGGGCTCATGGACGTGAGCGAAAAGGCAAACCTCCTCCAGCTTCGCAAACAGGTTGCATCCAGTATAGGGACCACTGCAGAAAAACTATCCGCCATTATGGAGCCTGTGGAGAACGTATACGCTATCACGGACCACACACGCTGCCTGACCTTCATGCTGGCTGACGGTGTCATTCCATCTAATGTGAAAGCAGGTTATCTTGCACGCCTCGTACTGCGCAGGACCCTCCGCATGATGAAGGACATGGAAATCAATGCTTCCCTGTCAGATATCGTGGGCATGCACATCAAGAACCTGCCGGAATATCCGGAGTTCTCTGAGAAGTTTGATGTCATTGAAGATATCCTTGCCCATGAGGAGCGCAAGTTCGACGAAACGCTTGAGCGAGGCAGGCGCATGATTCAGAAATCTGCCAAACAATACAAGTCAGCAGGCGAGAAGATTCCTCTATCAACACTTATTGAGATGTATGACAGCCATGGCATACCTCCTGAGATATCAAAGGAAGCTGCAGCCGAGATGGGTGTGGACGCAGACCTTCCGGATAATTTCTATTCACTTGTTGCAGAGGGTCACAGTAAGGCCGAGGCAAAAGAGGAAAAAGTGTTCCCCTACATGGAGCGCGTGGAGAAGCTGCCCAAGACAAAACGCCTTTTCTATGACGAGCCCACAAGGATGAAATTCGAGGCTGTCGTGCTGGACCTATTTGACAACCATCTGGTGCTTGATACTACGCTCTTCTATCCGGAGGGTGGCGGACAGCCTGCAGACCACGGGACCATAACGGTCTATGACAATGTCCTGAACGTTATTGATGTACAGGTGGCCAATGGTGTGATAGTGCACATCATTGACGGGATGGAGGATGAGCTTCACCTGAGGAAAGGCGACCTTGTAGTCGGCAAGGTCGACGAGGAAAGGAGGATGGCCCATGCCTGCCATCATACCGCGACACACATAGTTAACGACGCCGCAAGGAAGGTGCTTGGTGACCATGTGTGGCAGACAGGTGCGCAAAAGACCACGGAACGTGCCAGACTGGACATATCTCATTACAAGCGCATCACTCCCGATGAACTGAACCGGATAGAGCTGATAGCCAATCGCACTGTTATGGAGAACCAGCGTGTTACGGCTGAATGGATGGACAGGGTCGATGCAGAGAAGAAATATGGTTTTGGCCTGTACCAGGGAGGAGTCCCGCCGGGCAACAGGATACGCGTCCTCAAAGTGGCGGATGATATCGAGGCATGCGGAGGTACCCACTGCACCAGCACAGGTCTTGTAGGCCCGATAAAGATGCTCAGGACCGAACGTATCCAGGACGGTGTCGAGCGTATCGAGTACGCTGCGGGCCTTGCTGCGGTGAGGGCCACACAGAAGATGGAAGCCTGCCTGAGCGAGTCCGCAGAGGCCCTGAGGGTTCTGCCTGAGCAGCTGCCTGTGACCATTGATCGTTTCTTCAATGAATGGAAGGAATTCAAAAAGGATAATGAGCGGTTGAAAGAAGAACTTGCGCACCTGCGTGTGGACCGGATGGCAGATAATTCCAGCGTCATTGGAGGAATGCGTGTAGTAGCTGAGATGATCCCCAATGCGGATGTGGATGAACTTGTCAAGATCGCAGGAGGGCTTTCAGCAAATAAGGATATCATCGTCATCCTTGCAAGTGACTGTGGTGGCGTGAAGATCGTCGCATCTGCGGGTGAGGATGCTCTCAAGGCGGGTGCGGATGCCGGAAAGATCGTTGCCCTTATGTCCGGGATAGTTGGCGGTGGCGGTGGCGGCCGTCCGAACATGGCACGCGGCGGAGGCACTGATCCTCTCAAGATCGATGATTCGCTAAAAAGCGGTATAGCCCTGCTCAGACAGCAGCTGAAGGTGGACTGAGGTTCAAGATGATCCCAGGGGAGATAAGGCAGTTCTTCTCTTCCCAGTTCGGGAAGTCCCTTGTCGTCAAAGGCAAGCCGGGAACGGGAAAGACCACGTTCGTATTTGAGATACTGCATGAACTATGCCCTGGCGGTAACTGCATTTACATCTCTCCCCGGATAGACAAGTCCTCATCCTATGGAAAATTTCCCTGGATAGAAGGGGACTTTAACAGCAATGAGGATTTCCTGCGGATGCTTGCCTCCCGCATCAAGGCCATCTGGGAATCAAGTGACTCAAAACCGATGATAGCTGTCGATTCCATTGATTCGCTGAGCATCGCGACCACACGATCGGCGCACTGGCAGGAAAACAAGTTCGAACTGGAACGCCTTCTGCTGGATTTCTCGAGAAAGGTAAATGCAGATATTGTAATGATAACCGAGCAGACGGATATTGACTCGCTGGATTATCTTGTTGACGGGGTCCTCTCAGTCGAGACATTGGAGATGGCAGGGAGCGATATCCGCAAGATCCACCTGCTCAAGTTGCGCGGGGTCGGTATGTCCCAGTCCAGGTACCTGTTCACGCTGCACAATGGTGTGTTCACAAGTTTTGAGCCATTCCGGGTTTCCTATCCTGAAAGGACCATAATACCATCTCCGGTGCCGGACCCCGCCCACAGTAAAATATCCACCGGCAGCCCTGACTTTGACGAGATGCTGGGCGGAGGGTACCAGAAAGGCAGTTTCAATCTTTTCGAGATCACAAGCGGTGTCGGCGATTCATTTTACAGCATCCTGCTGCCGACATTTATAAATCACCTTAATCTGGGCAGGGCCATGCTTAGCATCCCCGCGGAAGGGACCAGCGTTGAAACAGAGATGCGGATGATATCTCCATTCACAAATGAGGCCGATTTCCCCCGGCAGTTCAAAGGATTTGAGATCCGTGACCAGAAGGCGCGCATTCCTCCTTATATAGAGGCATTTTCCGGCAATCTCTACAAAGACATGGAGATATTCTATCAGTCAAAACACGACATGATGCGCCAGCATGGCTCGCTCCTGCTTGATTATATCGGTCTTGACAGCATGGAATACAGCTATGGCTGGGAGAACATAGGCGCTGTTATAGGGCAGATCGCCTCTGTCACAAAGACCACGGAGAATGTTGTTGTTGCCGTTGCAAAGCATGGCCAGAAGATCACTGATTCTGTGGCACATATGGCCACCACGCACTGGAAATTTGAGAATGTGGATAAGACCCTTGTAATGTACGGTATCGTTCCAAAGACCGGGATGTATGTAGCCCTGCTCGATTTTGGCTCCGGCTATCCTCAGGTCAGACTGGTTCCCATCAAATGATGTATTGCCCGCCCTTTTTTGCAACATGCCCCAAACATTAATAAGAACATAGAACTAATATTTACAAAACAAGTTTAAAAGGTAAATGATGATGGATGATCAGACTCAGGAAATTCTGGCAACTTTAAGGGACGGGTTATCAGACAGAAGTTCATTGTTCTTTGCTCAGGTTGACAGTTTTGTTGAACGTTTAGTCTATCTTCATATCTACGATGTGCTCATCAATGACCCTGACAGGAATGTTGTGTGGCTATGCCTGAACTCCCCGCGTGACAAGATACTTGGCAGGTTCGATGATTTTGGTTTTGACATCAGCAATTCCATGGATCGTGTGTTCTTTATTGATATAGAGGTGCCGGGTAAATCTCCCCAGCAGGGAACTTTTTACTGCAGCTCCCCTGCGGATTACACTAAAATGGCATCCCATATATCCAATCTTTTCGACAGGGATACACGCACCCTGCTGGTCATGGATAACATGAACGTGCTGGCCAGCGACACCCTGCAGGTTGTTGAGACCTTCATGCAGTTCGTCCAAAAGAAAGTGCATGAGAGAGAAGGCGGTATCGTTTCAGTGCTTTTGAAGGATATCCTCTCCCCCGAAAACGAAACGCTGGTAAAGTCATTTTTTGATGTTGTCCTTGATGTGACCAATATAGGTGAAGTGCACACCGAGATAGGGTTGAAGGACTTTGATTTCATGTACTCGGTGGATAACGGGTCCATTAAACTGGAGTATGCCCGCAGGAAAGTGAAAAGGGATAAACTGAAGATCCTCATTGTCGATGATGAGCCTGACATCCCGGAACTTCTGAAGTTATCCCTGATCAGTGAACCCTACGACTTCCTGGTCGCATATAACGGAGAGGAGGCGATCGATGTTGCCCTGAAGGAGCATCCTGACCTGATCCTGCTTGATATCATGATGCCCGACATGGACGGATACGAGGTAGTGGAGCAGCTGAAGCAAAGCAATACTGCAAATGATATACCTGTTATAATGATCTCCGCAAAGACAGCTATCGAAGATAAGGTGAGAGGTATGGAGCTTGGCATTGATGACTACATTGCCAAACCCTTTGATAAAAGGGAAGTGAAGGCCCGGATCAAGATGGTTATGAGGCGGCTTGGCTGGTCTGTAGAGGAATAAATATATATTTAGTTAATATATTATAATGTCCTTGTAGATTATTTTTCCAGGAGTATATGATGCATCCAAAGATCATGGTCGTAGATGACGAGCCAGATACCATAGACCTTGTAAAGATCATTCTTGAATCCGAGGATATAGAGGTAATAGGCGCAAGTAGCGGTTTTGAATGCCTCGAACTGATGGAGCTGGAAAAACCTGACCTGATCCTGCTTGATATCATGATGCCCGATATGAACGGATGGGAGACCTTCCATAAGATCAAAGAAAAGGATCCCGGTCTTCCTGTTGCAATGCTCACGGTAAAGAGCCAGGAATTTGATAAGATGCTGGGTCTTCACGTGCTCAAGGCAGACGACTACATCACAAAACCCTTCAGCAGAAAAGAGCTCATAAAAAGGACCCGGGCCCTTCTGGGCTCAAAGGCCAGGTAAGTCCTAAACTTACTCACAGAAAGGTTCTATGACTCATAAATGACTCACAGAAAGGTTCTATGACTCATAAATGACTCACAGAAGCTCGCACAGGATAGCTGTTTTGTCTTTGAGAAAAAGGTGGGCTTTTCTGTCCCCTCTTAAATCATCCTCCAGCCGGTTGCGTATATCCCAGTAGTCTTTCGGGTTCACAGATGCTCTTAATATGACCGTTCCAAATCCACTTTTCTTAAGGAGGGCGTTGATCTGTGAGATGTCAAAGTCTTGGGTGCTCATAACTTTATACCTGTTCTTCAGCATTGGGTGCTCAAGGGGCATGTCCGAGGTAATAAAAAGGCGCTTCCTGTCGATAAAGAATGATCTGATATCTGAAGCCTGGTCTTTCAGGTCCTCTGCCAGTTGTGAGAGAAGCCCGGCTCTATCAACCGATTCCTCAGGTTCAAAGGCAAAAGATGCAAGTTCATCGGATGGCTCTATATCACGGGCAGCAGATCCGGACTCTATCCGTGCGCCGGATGGAAGCGAAACTGCTGAGACGGCGCATTTCATGAGGCTGCCAAAATAAAGGTCAAGGCGGTTTATTTTACCTTCAAGGGAAATGTATTCTTTTTCGCAGTTAAAAGGGATCCTCTCGGGCGTTAGCTGCGGAGGTGCCTCAAAAGCGAAATCCGATGTCCTGGAACTGTATGCAGCCATCACTGCAGGTATCGCAGGCCGGAGATTACCTATATCACGCACATCTTCACTTGCAGGTCTTGCAGGATCCGAAAAAACAATGTCAAGCTCTGGCAGCTGCCTGATGACCTCGGGTGAAAGTGCGTCTCCGCAAATGAATTCCACGTTATCGATACCAAGGAGCCTGCAGTTCTTTTTAGCATAGGCTATTTTCTCCGGGTCGATCTCTACAGCGTAGACTTTGTCGCATTCCCTTGCGAAATAGATCGTCTGTCCGCCTACTCCGCAGCTGATATCTGCGATAGTGCTGCATTTAAGTCGCGTAGCCCTGTATCTTGCAACATCTTCCGGGGTTGCGAACCTCATGCCATCCCTGTCGGAAACGATATTATGTTCAAATCTCTTCTTGCGCGGCAATCTTATCCCGGGAAAAAGGGATTTCAAATGATTTAAAGGCATCTCTGTATAATAAAGAATGGATCTGGTAAAAACCCTTATTATTCAATATTTTTATATAATATCGCACGTATATTGAAATATCTATAGATGTATGCGGCATATCTGATCCCGTTTATGTGAAACCATGTCTGGCTTGAGCGATACAATAAAGAAGATAACGGCGGGCATCCTGGGTAAAAAAGGTGCCAATAACGGCAGTAGCTCGCCTTTTAGTTTAGATGAACTTCCTTTTTCATCCGGTGTTCCTAATCTTAATGCTCTTCCGGACCTTACTTCCATGATGCCTTCCGGGGCTCCTCCTGGTTTTCAGGGTCCAAAACCTCCTTTCCCTCCAGGGGGCATGGCTGCGGGTATGTCTTCCCAGCCTTCGGGAATGATGCCTTCCGGAATGGGCGCACCAGGCATGTTCCAGGGAGCTGCCCAGCCTGTCAATGCCGAACAGAAAGAAGCTATCGAGACAAACACTAAAAAGCTAAGGGAAGTTGAAACAAAGCTCTCAAAGGCCGATGTGACCCTGAGCATGGTACAGCGGGACAATGAGGAAGTCAGGAAGACCGTTGAAAAAATAGATCAGAGTGTACTGGAACTGCTATCGCTTTACGAGATCGTATCCAACCAGGTCAATCCTTTTGTGGGTGATGATGTCGCATCCCGTGCAACGATAGAAAGATTTGAGAAGACCGAGAAAAGGATCACCGAACTTGCGGACCTGCTTATCATCTTTAAGAACGATATGGATACCATCAGTCATAAGCTGAGCATGCCCGGAATTCCCAAAGAGATCGGCTCAAAAATGCAGGATATCGAATCCAAATTGAATGCATTTGCCGATGCTATGTCTATGATGCATGAGAGTATAGAGCAACTGACAGCAAGGACAGAGGAGCTTTCCGACAAGACCGGGACAATTGACCAGAATATACTCGAACTGGCAGAATCATCAAGTGCGATCTCTTCAAGGGTGGATGAACTGGAACGAAAAAGCACCCTGCAGTCTATAGCTGCTGCAAAAGAAGAACTTGAAGCTGCTTCTTATGATCAAGGGTCGGAAGACCAGGACAGGAACGATTCCCGGACCGGCTCTAAAAAGAACCTTCCTCTGGTGCGTCTGGAGCACCTGAGGACCGATCCCACCAGTGTCGTAGTCCTGCTCAACTGGATAGAGTTCCTTATGGAGCGTGTCGGCAGGAACAACCTGATGGATGCACTGGATTATTATATGGACATCGGCTGGATAAGCGAAGATGTCAGGTCGGAAGTCATGGCATATGCCCGTGGTATCGACTATTACGTGGAAAAACCTACCTGGCGCCTGCTCCCGGAAGACCATACGAAATCACTGCTCTTTATAGAAAGGCTCTGCGGACGCAAGATCGATCGCAATATGCTCAGTTCAATAGACCGGGAAATGTCAAAAGTGAAGCACGGGCTGGAGGAACTTTATGGGATTTGAGGTCACGGTAGTTGTGGTCATATTCTTTATTTCAGCCCTTGTCGTGGGAACCTTTTCCTATACCGCACTGAGCGCATCCTCGGATATTGTTGCCGATGCATCAGCAGAGCAGCAACAGATCCAAAATGAACGTCTGCATACTTCTATTAATATTGACCACTCCGTACCCGGCACTTTAGGGAGTACATATGACATGACGGTGACTCTTACAAATACAGGCAGTGAAATACTCCGGTTCGATGAACTGAATGTTCTTATAGACGGGCGCCTGGAACCTTACTCTTTTAGTGAGGCTGCTGCTTTATGGGTTCCTGAGGAGACACGCAGCCTGACGATCCAGGGTCTTACGGGTGCCGGGACCCACCGTATCAAAGTTGTGACCGGGAATGGCGTCGCAGCTTATGATATTTATCTTGTGTGAGATATACGGTGTCATATTTATATACTATTGTCAATATATTATGCTTAAAATTATATTATCAATTCACGACCAGACGGTACGAAAGCATGAAGAATAAGCACACTTCCACAAGGAGGATCTTTTTCAGGTGCCAAAAGGCAGAGACTGCCATAACGCACATGATCTTTTTTATCACGGCCATTATTCTGGCTATGGGAGCTATTACAGTCCTTTCCGCTGATGTACAGTCCATTGTCTCATCATCTTCCGTAAACAGCAAACTGATAGCACAGCAGATGAGGACCGACATAACGATAGTCAACGATCCTCTGATGATCCCCTATGACAATTCCGGCAATAGCTATGCCTTCTATGCAAAGAACACAGGCAGGACCGAGCTGACACCAGAGTTCATAACAGTGCTTGTAGATGGGATATTGGTCGAGCCTGCAAATATGGATGTAGAGATACTCGATGGTGATGTGATGTGGAGGCCGGGGGATATTCTGGTACTGCATGTTACTCCAAGCCCCAGCCCTCTTGAGTCCGGAGATCATCGTATCCTTGTAGCTGCAGAGAACGGCAAGTCCGGCAGCATGAGCTTTAAGGTTTAAAGGAGAATAAATGGTAAAGATATGTTCATTCGAGGTTTCCAGGGACGAGTTAAATGCGAAACTGGGAGGCGGTTTTCCTGTAGGCTCACTAGTAGTTATAGAGGGAGGAAGCGGCGGTGGTAAGAGTTCCATTTCCCAGCGTCTCTCTTTCGGGCTGAACGAGAACAAGGTAAGTGTTACATTCATATCCACCCAGATGACAACAAAAGGTTTCATCAATCAGATGTATTCCATGGATTACCCGATCGCTCCTTTCCTCCTGAATGGTTCACTTCTTTATATTCCGGTCATTCCGCTTGTCCAGGCAGCAAAGTCCAGGTTTGACTTCCTGGAAAGACTGATGGCAGCAGAAGAGTTGTTCGAGAAAGATGTGATCATTATTGATACTATCTCTGCGCTCATAAAATACAGTGCAAATGCAGAAAAAAGCCTTGACCTTATCTCTTTTTTCAAAAAGCTGAACGGAATGGGAAAAGTGATCATTCTCACCATAGAACCCAATCAGCTTGATGAGGACATAGCTTCAATGTTCAGATCCTCCTGCGATGTTTACATCACTCTGAAATCAAGGCCACTTGGAAGTGAGGTCAAGCGCACCATTGTAGTGAACAAGTTCACTGGAGCAAAAGGCCCGGTGGGACAGATGATCGGTTTCAGGATAGAGCCAAGGGTTGGCCTGGTAGTGGAGATCGCCTCCGTTTCATGAAGGCAGTGGAAGGTGAGTGAATGGATCTGGAATTTGAGAAAGCCATACAAAGGAACCCGCACCTCGGTGAATATGTGCGCAGGTTCATGCGGGAGAACAGTGCGGATGAGCCAGCTTTCATGATAAAGCTTTCCAAGGATATCAATAAGGAGAACGTGAATATCATTCTTCCTGTCGGTGATCCTGTCTTCATTCACATTTATGGCACTCCGGAACTGGGTGAGGTTCGCTACTACAGCATAGAACCAATGCTCAACGATCTGGAGAAACAGAAGTATGATGCTGTCCTGAGCATCATTCTCGAGAAATCGGCGAGTGAGCCACTTCCCACCTCGGAGACCGAGCTGAAGGAGCTTATAACTAAACTCCTTAACAAATATGTCGACATAGGTGCCGGAGGGAGTATAGAGAACGATGAGCATAAAGGAAAGTTCGATATACTGCACAAACTGATGCCGGTACAGAAAAAGGTGCCTGTAACCCAGAACGAATATAACAAGCTGCTCTATCACATAGAAAGGAACATTATCGGCTCCGGCCCCATAGAAGCTGTCATCAGGGATCCCTATCTTGAAGATATCAGTAGTATTGGCGTGGATAATGTGTTCATTGTCCATAAGATATTCGATACCATAAAAACAGATCTGAGCTTTGGGGATGAGAAAGGTCTTGACAACTGGCTCAGGAGCATGAGTGAGCGTATCGGACGCCCCGTTAGTGACTCCCGCCCCATTGCAGATGGTGCACTGCCTGACGGGTCACGTATCAACATAATATACAGTATAGATATCAGCAGGCGTGGCAGCAGTTTCACGATGCGTAAGTTCAGTGAGGTTCCTGTCAGCATCATCCAGCTCATCGGCTGGGGTGCAGTGAGTGCTGAAATGGCCGCTTACATGTGGATGTGTCTTGAGAACGGAATGAGCGTTTTTTTCAGCGGGGAGACTGCCAGTGGAAAGACTACCATGCTGAATGCCTGTCTTGCATTCGTCAATCCTAAGTCAAAGATATTCAGTGCTGAGGATACAGCTGAAGTCCAGCCTCCCCAGCCAGTATGGCAGCAGCTGATCACGCGTGAGCAAGGGCCTGTGGATTCCAGGGTGGATACTTTTACTTTGCTCAAGGCTGCCTTGCGTTCCAGGCCAAACTATATCATTGTAGGTGAGATCCGAGGAGCCGAAGGTAACGTGGCTTTTCAGGGTATGCAGACCGGGCACCCGGTCCTGGCAACTTTCCACGCGTCGGCTGTCACTAAGATGATACAGCGTCTGACGGCCGATCCTATCAATGTTCCGGTCACCTTTATCGACAACCTCAATGTGGCAATGATATTGTCTGCCGTCTATCGTAAGGGAAAGTTCCTTCGCCGGTGCCTTGCCATCGAGGAAATAGAGGGTTACTACGAAGAAGTAGGCGGGGTTGTTACGAGGGGTGTTTTCCAGTGGGACCCGGAAAGTGACAAGCACCACTTCAGAGGCCTGAACAATAGTTTCATCCTTGAGAATAAGATAGCTACTAAACTGGGTTATGAGGATAAGAGAATGATCTACCAGGACCTTTTCCTCCGGGCCAGGATACTGGAGGAGATGCGCTCAAGGGGCATAGAGGACTATTACGATGTTCTGGAGGTCATAGTGAACTTCTATAAGCATGGCGTCAATGGTCTGCCCTTCATTGTGTAGGTGAGTTCAATGAGTTATGAGAAGGCATTCAAGAACCTTGGCATGGAACCCATGACCTATGCGAAGAAGTTCGCTTTGCCTATCATTTTGTTCGGCATTATGTTCGCAGTGCTCATGTACACTGTGCTTCCTACCCTTTTTGTTGGCCCCACTAAGTATATACCGGTACTGGTCACTGTCATATGCATTTTCTTTGTATTCTCATATCCGATGTCTATCCTTGCTTCAAAAGCAACGCGCATTGACAATAATATGCATTATTACATCACTCAGATGGGCTCCATAGCAACTGCAGAAACTCCCAGGCTCGACATTATCCGTATTGTTGCGGAGAATAAGGATTATCGTGAGCTTGCGCAGGAAACAAGGAAGATATATGATCTTGTGACCATCTGGCACATGAGCCTGTCAGATTCCTGCAGGTTCATATCAAAACTGACACCTTCTATCATTTTTGAAGATTTTCTTGACAGGTTTGCCCATGCGCTCCAGTCCGGTGAGGATGTGAAAAGCTTTCTTTTTGCCGAGCAGAACGTGGTTATGAACGAGTATGAGTCTATGTATAACGGTGCCCTCTACTCGGTCGAGATAGTAAAAGAACTATTCGTCTCTCTTGTCATGTCCCTAATTTTCCTGGCATCTTTCGCTGTCATCATGCCGGTGATAACGGGTATGAACGCGGAGCTCCTGATGGCTATTGTGGTTGTGGTCTTCCTGGTCACGGATGTTGTCGTGGTCATGTTCACAAAGAGCAAGGTCCCTCAGGACCCTGCATGGAACAGGTCTACCGCATTGACCAAAGATAAGATCAAACTGTATCGTTCCATTCCTATCTCTATCGGCGGCTGTATCATTGTAGGTATAGCGCTCATGATCCATGGCAACATCGATACATCGATCGCCGTTGCGATGTTCCTGACACCTCTGGTCTATACAGGGCACGTTGCACGCAAGATCGAGAAAAGTATTCGCCGAAAGGATGAGAATTTTCCTGCCTTTATACGCTCCCTTGGCAGTTCCGCAGGCGCCAGGGGAGGTGTGATCGATGATGCATTGAAAGCTCTGAGGATCCATGATTTTGGCCCTCTTACGCAGGATGTCAATAATCTGTACAAGATGCTGGCGACCAGGATCGATAAGTTCGCTTCATGGAACCATTTCTCTGCAAACACCGGAAGTAACCTGATCCAGAGGTTCTGTGTGATGTTCGTAGAAGCAACTAATCTTGGAGGCCAGCCGGAGGTCATAGGCGACATAATAGCAACAAACTTTCACAGGATAGTCAATCTCAGGAAAAAAAGGAGCCAGTCTGCCAACAGTCTTGTAGGAGTTCTCTATGGGCTGACAGGCGGTATCGGTTTTACCATGTACATTTCTCTTGGTGTAGTGGGACTCATGCAGGAAATGTTCGCAACTGTGGAAATGCCGGCCGGTATGTCCATAGGCATGGTGCTGTACACTAACGTAGGGAACATGAGCACCCTTGAGAACATGGTGCTCGGGATAATGATAGGCCATTCCTTCCTGTCCGCCATTCTCATAAGGATAGTCGACGGAGGCCATATGCTCAGTTCGACCATTGACTTCGTTATCATGGTGTGGATATCAGGAGCAAGTGCAGTCGTAACAATGGCGGCGGTATCATCCCTTCTGGGAATGGGCTGACGGAACGAGATATATTAAAAGGTAGCTGGAATGTGCTTCTGTCCGTGGTCAGGGAACTTATCTCCCTGCTTATTTCTTCATCTCTCTTTTTATGTGATCCACGACTGCAGAGGTCATCTCCTCAGTATTGTATGCTCCGCCAAGGTCAGGAGTTGTTATGCCTTCTGTAAGGGCGGCATCAACAGCTTCTTCGACCAGTGCAGCTTCCGGCATGTTCCCGTGCCATTCCAGCATCATCTTAAGGCTCAGCATGGCTGCAATGGGGTTTGCGATCCCTTTCCCTGCAATATCAGGGGCGCTTCCATGAACGGGCTCGAAAAATGCATGTTTGGCACCTATATTGGCGCTGGGAAGCAGTCCGAGGCTGCCCACAAGAGCTGCTGACATGTCGCTCAGGATGTCGCCGAAGAGGTTGGTTGTAACTATCACATCGTACTTTTCAGGCGACCTGATAAGTTTATAGGCCATTGTGTCCACAAGCTCGTCAGTATGGTCGACGGCCTTTGAAACTGCAACTCCGCGGCAGACATCAAGGAAGAGCTTGTCGGATTTCATGACGTTGGATTTATGCACGATCACGACCTGGTTCCTTCTCTTCTTAGCCAGTTTACAGGCATACTCGGCTATCCTCTCGGATCCTTTGCGGGTGATCACTCTTTTTGTCCAGGATATATCCTGCCCTATCTCCTCTATACCGGAATACAGCCCTTCGGTGTTTTCCCTGACGATCACAAAATTGAAATCACTTCTTCCAAGGATGCCCTGCACAGACGGCAGAGGCCTTATCGGGCGGATGTTGGCATACATGTCAAGTTCTTTTCGGATGGTAAGAAGCACGCTCTTATAGTTCGGGTCGGGCGGGGTCGTGATCGCCCCGAAAAGTATGCAGTCGCATCCTTTCAGGACTTCAAGGTCATCATCGGTAATGGCCTCTCCTGTCTTCTCCCATTTGCCATATCCCAGCTCCACATGGACCTTCTCAACATCCAGCCCGAGCACATCCAGCACTTTTACAGCTGCAGGGATCACTTCTTTCCCGATCCCGTCACCCTCTACAACAGCAAGTCTCATGCAATCACCTTATGGATCCTACTCATTTCCGTTCATTTCCTGTTGCCTTAATTCCCTTACAAGTTCCCATACTGCATTGGCGACGAAGAACTCGGATGCACCCCAGTGCACAACAGCACCTTTGATGCCGTTTATTCTGACAATGCCGGATTTTTCCGAGCGGCAGCATCTTGTTATAAAAGGCCCTGAAGGCTTAAATATATCCGACTTAAAAGGGCAGATATTCATAAAAGAGTGATCGATTCCCGGAAACCTTGACTGGAACAGGCTCTCCGATATCTCGCATCCTACAAGCAGCGACCCGTTCTCAGTGATCACATCGGAGTCAAGGCACTTACCCTGCAGTCCTGATGAAGAGCACGGAAATACCGTTCCATCGCCTTCGAATCGCCGCAGGTCTGTCAGGTTCTCTGAGAACCTCACGGCAAGGTCCCCGAACAGTCCGCTTGACTCAAGCCTTCTCACAACGCTGGAAAGCCAGGAAGGTTCAGGTGGCACCACATCCACGATCTCTATATCGAGAATAGCCGAGAGGTCCGGTTTGTGCACAAAGGTCACATGCATATCAATGCCTGTGAATATCACAGTGTTTACATTGCCCTTGCAGAGCTCATATGCAGTTTCGATCAACAGTGCACGGTCCTTGATGTTCAGTTGTCTGTCATATTTAATGACTTCCTCACCGCCGGCTATCCTTTCAAGGGAGCTGACATCTCTCAGGAACTGATCGCCTGTTTTACTGACCATGTACAGGGTATATGTGCCTCGCTCATCCCTGCAGGAACAGGAGCTCTCTTCGATCATGTACTCTGTGAGGAAATAGATGCGCCTGTCAGCGTCATCCGGAACGGGGCGAGTGACGCCCACGTTCTTGTACTCCTGAGGAAAGATCATAGTCATATTATGCAACTGTCCTGTGCAATCTTAGGTCCCACTCTTTTGCGCAGCTTTCCTGTGAGCTACAAGTCCGCCATCGGTCAGTATTTCCAGCAGGAAGTCAGGTAGTTTGTTTCCCTGATAGGTCTGTCCGTTAACCCTGACGGTGCCTGCAAGGAGGTCTATCTCCATCCCGTCCCCTTCCCCGCATTCAACGTCCGCCTCTATCAAGGGAAGTCCCACGTTTATCGCGTTCCTGAAAAATATCCTGGCAAAGTACCTGGCCACGACGCAGGACACACCTGCATGTTTAAGCGCAAGAGGTGCCTGCTCCCTGGAAGAACCGCAACCGAAGTTATCCCCGGCGACTATTATGTCCCCCTTGCTGACCTTTCGGGAAAATTCCGGATCAATGCCTTCCATCGCATGATCAGCAAATACCTGCATATCCGTTGTGCGAAGGTATTTCCCGGGTATGATGACATCAGTATCGATATCGTTCCCGAACATCCATACTCTTCCTTTGATTATGCTGTCCAATATATCACCTTGAATTAGTTCAACAATTAGGTCCTTAGATAAAAATGTGTTCCGGTGAATGCCTTGATGGTAGATCCGAGGGACCGGTAAAAAATGTAAAAGGGAAGGAATGTGACAGATCAAATTTCTATCACATTTCCGTCCAGAATGTCAGGCTCACTCACACTGACCTGTTGTGTAATATTCCCGTAACTTACTATGTAAGCATCTGTGGGTCCTACATCAAACTGTGTTTCTCCCTGTACCGTTCCCTCAGTGGAATAAGGAACTGTGAAGGAGTATGTGCCGTTCGACGTCACGGACTGGGAGTAAGTGAATGACCTGTCCTGGTTCGTCTCGATAGTATTGCTGATGGTCACTGTTTCCCCGGCAGGTGCGCTGCCTGTAATGGTCGCGCCTTGTACGTATTCGAATATCTTGACGTAACCTGAATCTGTCAGGGGCAGGTTGCCGCCGTAGAGCACGTTATACACATTCTTGTACCCAGTCTCACTGGTGTATCCGGTCGGTGCCGCAGGTGACTCATGTACAAGACGATACTGCTGCAGGCTGCTGCCGTCAAAGATATGCAGCCTTGCTTCCATTGAATCATAGTATCTCTGTCCTGGCACACGTTGATAGCCGCTGTCTGTCTGCACCTGCACAAAGTAACCTTCGGTATCCATGGTCCAGGCTGTCATTGCATAGAACTTGCCTGTTGCCATCTCAACATCGGAAATTATGTAGCGTGCTGCGGCCTTATCCGGATCAGGATGTATGGCATTTAGAACTGCTGTTGCCTCCTGTTCCGAGGGTGCTGTGAAGAACGGCGCAGCTCCGGGCCTGTTAACCTCGTTAATACTTGCCGAACGGCCTCCTATGCCTGCCTGGAAGGGGTTGGCATTTGGCATCCTCCGTGCAATGGCCTCTATCTCGTGACCGTAATCCCACCAGGACATCACGCCATATGCAGTATCAGAATAAACGAATCGCTCTCCGCTTTCAGGCGCTTCGTATATCTTAAGGAAATCCATGCCCGGGTCAGGAGTGTTGTCCCTCATCCAGAACAGGGATTCAAGCCAGTAGCCATTTGCGCCGCTGGCGTACTGTGACTGCTCCATTGCAAGGCTGTAACTGGGATAAGCCACCAGCAGCAACAGCATGAAGATAGCCACCAGATGAACTATCTTGATGTTCCTGCTCAAAAAGCGGGGAAGCTCTCCGACAGACTTGACTTTCTCATAGTAGGCAGCTTCAACTTTCTTCCATCCTGTAAGGTCAAGGACCTTTGCTGCGAAGTATCCTGAGAGTACTGCAACATTGATTGTGTAATAGTATGCAAAGCGGTTCTGCCCGTATATGGCAAGGAGCAATATGAAGGTCCAGACAAGGACAAGCAGTTCTTCAGGTCTCTTGTCTTTCTTAACGCTGTAGACAAGCATGAACATTGCGATTATCGACAGGAGGAAGCCTGTGGCAAAGTTAGACCAGACCGAGCTGAGAGTGAAGGCACCGCCGCGGTAGAAGATGGAGGAGACTTCACCTACTGTTGAGAATCCACCGGTTTGTACTTTGAATATTGTTGCAGGTGTTGCAATGATCATATAATATATTGAAGGTGAAACGAGCCTGAGGCCGAGGAGTGCTATCAGAACAGTGACAATGAGCACTACAGGATAGTATATGGGATTCAGTTCTCTTCTGTTAAGTTCTTTATGAACTATGCTCATATATACAAAAGCAATTATTGCAGCCAGAGCTGAAAGCACATGGAACCAGGAATAATAGTAGATGGATACTCCCATATCAAAGTGTATGAATGGGAGAACGAATAAGAGACCCACCAGAAAAGTAACTATACCCACTATTCCGAGATAGTCTGTCGATTTACCATTAACGTGATCTATCGAATATTGAAGCGCGGCAAATATAACTATTATCATGCCGAACAGTGGTGCTCCTGCCCAGGTCAGTTGATAGGCTGCGTACATCAACCCTGCAAGGATCGCATATATTACCGGTTTGGCAGCCTGTTTGTCCTTATGCTGAAGCATTTTCAAGGAAAGTTTGATCTTTTTTGCCTGAATGACTGCGAGCATAAAGAATAAAATGAAAAGCGTGCTGAAAAGAGCTTCTGCTACATGATGATCCGTGAATATGATCATAGAGCGGTTCAGGAATTGGCCCGGAGCTATGGCCAGAAGAACGGCGGCAATAACACCCGTTTTCCTGTCCTTGAGATGTTTCCCGATGAAGTATACCGGAAAGACGATCAATGAACCCAGTACAGCCGGGAAATAAGCTCCAATTACATTTACAAGCTCTGTGCTTGGATTCCCAAGTCCGAGCACCAATGCAGTTAATGCGATCATGTGATCAAAAAGCGGACCAAAGTGGATAAAAGCCCCGTGGGGATAATTGGTCAACGGATTATAGAACATCCCCTGCGGATAATTGTGCAGGAGCACTTCTACCAGACGCATGTGATACAGAGGGTCATTATTGAACCTGACAAAACCGTTTGGCAGGAACACACTGTCCGCTGGCCGTATTCTTATACTGAATGCAACAATAAAAGCAACTGATACTATAAGCAGGGATATTAAATCCTTTTTCACTTTCCCGAGCAACGATCTCCCATTATTCATGTCTCTCTATTCCCTCATAAGATTATATATTTGATTACGTCAATCAAATAATTTAGTCATTACTTCACTATAGTAATTTAATGTAGCGTCCCATGTTCTTTGAGGTGGCTCATACTTTTCGTCTGATCCGAACCGTCCTGCAATCGCAGCGGCAATTTCCCGGGTATTTCCCGGCTCGACAAAAAAAGTCCCTCTATAATCTGCCATTGATTCCTGAAGGCCGCCTACATGTGAAACGACAACAGGTTTCCCAAAGACCATTGCTATATGTGCTATCCCGCTTTGAGAAGCTCTCAGATAGGGAAGGACCACTACGTCTGCAGCACTGAAATATAAAGAAACCCTGTCATCAGGAATGTACTCATCGATAAGTGTTATCTTATCTTTGCATGGAGATGCGGCAATCTGATCCATTATGTCTTTGCGGTCATCCCATATCTCTCCTACGATCAAAAGCCTGCTATTGTGCACAATTTCACCAGGCAGCTGTTCAAAGGCTTTTATAAGATCAGGGATCCCCTTATATTTCCTGATGAGGCCAAACGAGAGGACGACGAATTCCTCTTTAATAGACAGCTGCTCCTTTGCAGTATTACTGTCAAAAGGCGTGCCATACTGGTCATACAGGCCATGCGGGATCACGTATATGTTGCCGGGGTCGATGTTGTACCTTTGAGCAATGAGTTTTTTGTCTGATTCCGAATGTGTTATGTAAGCACTGAGATCTTTGCGCAGGAGTTTGCCCATAAACCTGGAATATGCTCTGATGGGCAGGATCGAATCTTCAAAGGGATCGACGACCTCGTGGAACTCAATTATTACCTTTGGCCTGCAGGTCAGACCGGCAAACAGCTTTAGCAGGATGTGCATATGAGCAACCGAAGAGGTCCACCACTGGAGGATCACAATATCAGGTTTCTGATACCTCAAAAAACGATATGCTCGAAGCCACGTAAATGGATTGTTGTAATCCATCCCGTCAAAGACATTGACCCTGGAATTAAAATTAAGAGTGGATATGTTCTTACCGACATGATCCTTTCCCGGAAAAAGGAATGTAGGGAGCAGTTGCCGAAAACAGACTACGGATACCTGATATGAGTCTGACATTGCACTTGCCAGCTTGATCGTATAATAACTTATACCGCTGGTGAATCTCTTTGACGGACCCGCTATACAGACTTTCTTTTGGGATTTCATTTAATATGATTACTACAGCATCTTTATATTAAAATAATGCATGGGTACTTCAAGAGGTAAGGCTTGAAAATCGCACAGGTATGTCCCAGATATGATCCTGATATTGGTGGAGTGGAAACCCATGTCAGGGAAATAAGCGAGAGACTTGTGAAGAATGGGCATGAGGTTGAGGTGATTACAACGGACCCGACCGGAAAACTCCGGAAGAACGAATTGATAAACGGAGTTAAAGTGACCCGATTCAGATCTCTTGCTCCGGGAGATGCATATTATATAGCTCCTCAGACCTACCGTTACCTTAAAGGCAAGCAGTTTGAGATCATCCACGCCCACAGTTATCATGCTTTGCCTGCGCTCTTTGCAGCTTTGGCCAATCCAGGTAGCAAATTCATTTTCACCCCGCACTATCATCGCAGCGGTCATACCTTCTTCAGGGATCTCCTGCACAAACCCTACCGGTTGTTGGGAAAGATCATCTTTTCCAGGGCGGACAAGGTTATCTGCGTATCAGAATATGAAAAGGGACTGTTAAATGAGGATTTTGCAGTATCCGATAAGATCGTGAAGATTCCAAACGGGATAGATCTTGCAGAGTTCCGGAACCTGCAAAGAAAACACAAAGGGACAAGTGAAAAAACCCTTCTTTATGTAGGCAGGCTGGAAGAATACAAAGGAGTGCAGTATATCATCCGCGCCTTGCCCGGCCTGCCGGAGTTCAGGCTGCAGATCGTGGGTAAGGGGCCGTATGAAGACGAATTGCGCAAGCTTGCCGGTCAGGCAGGTGTTGCTAATCGGATAGACTGGCTGAAGGATATCTCACGGCCTGAACTTCTCCAATACTATGCTTGCGCAGATATTTTCATGATGCTTTCAAAACATGAGGCGTACGGGATCACTGTTGCGGAGGCACTGGCAGCCGGAACGCCATGTATTGTGGCTGAGGGGAGTGCACTGGATGAGTTTGTGGATGGGGAGATGTGTATAGGGATAAGTACTGTGTCAAGTACAGAGATTATATCCAGCGCAATTAAGGAAATGTGGATACCGCAAAAAGATCATGAAAGTAATAAATATCCCATAGCGGGATGGGACCAGATTACGGAAAGAACCGTTGAGATATATAATGATTGTCTGGAGTCTCAATATGGAAATTGATTACATAAAAGGCATAAAAAGCAATGAAATATTTGCGATGTCCAAATATGAAAAAGAGTTACAAAAATGTATCTCCAGTGTAAAATTAAATGTGATCGAATATCCAGATATAAGTGATAAAATAAATATAATTTCAAAATATCTTCTATATCCGCTAATTATTAGATCGAAGATAAGAGGATCGAATATAAAACACATAACAAGTCAGGACTTGGCGTTCATACTCAACTCATTGAATTTTAGAAAAACAATTATCACGTGCCATGATGTGATTCCCTGGGTTTATGAAAAAGAGCATCCGTTTTTATGGAAAAAAAATGCAGAAGGAATACTTAAAGCTGACAGATTAATTACTGTTTCTGATTACTCAAAAAAGGACATAATAAAAAAGCTGGGATTTCCTGAAGAGAAAATAAGAATAATTCCTCCTGCAATTGATCACAATATCTACTATAGAAATAAATCCGTTAATAGAGGTATTTTAGCAAAGTACGGTATTTCTGAAGATGCTAAGATCTTACTTTATGTGGGCTCTGAGAGGCCACGTAAAAATTTGCCATATTTGCTAAAATCAATAAAATCTCTTAAAGGCGATATAGAAAATGTGAAATTTCTGAAGATTGGTAATGCTCAAATGCCTGGAGCGAGAGAGCAATTGATCTCTTTGGCCAAAAAGTTACATATTGAAGATGATATATTGTTCTTGGACCAGGTAAATGAAAGTGAGCTAGTAGATTTTTATAATATTGCCGACCTTTTTGTATTTCCTTCTTTATATGAAGGATTCGGGATGCCTCCTCTTGAAGCAATGGCCTGCGGTTGTCCAGTTATAACATCAAACGTTACTTCATTACCAGAAGTAGTTTCAGATGCGGCATTAACCGTTGATCCCACCAATATGGACGAGATGGTAAATGCCATGTACAAAGTATTAACTGATAAGAAACTGAAAGAAGAACTAGTTCATAGAGGATATGATAGAGCTAAAAAGTTCACATGGGAAAGTTCTGCTCAAAGGTTACTGGATGTTTATCAGGAATTGGATGCTATTTGAATACCATTTGTTTGAAATAAACACATAAATATCACCTAACAATTATTACAATGCGCTCTAAAGAACACATAGATGACAAAAAAAGCGGGATCATAGAAAAACAGCTCGAGAATGAATCTGTGGAACAAAGTCCAATACATTCTCCTCTAAAAATACTGATGTTAACTGGCCATATATATTCTTCCAAAAGGAAAGCTGGTTTTCATCATCTAGCTAAAGCTCTAATGGATAAAGATAATCACGTAACTTTTTGTACTATCCCAAATAGTCTACTAGAGGTAGTTGATTGTGCAATAAATGTGATCTTTGAAAGCAAAGACATTTACACAATAAAAAATCAATTTTCATCTTTTTTCCACTCCGCTTTCCCGAAAAAACAGGGAAAACTAGTTGAGACTTCATATGTTTCGTTAGTGTCCAATATACAAAAGTCAAAATCAAAGTTAAAGTTCGTGTATATATTCAATGACATAGTAAATATCGACCGACTACTAAGGAACATATTCATGCATGGTTACTGCAAAATGTTTTCTGAAAACTATGACGTCATAATTTTTGAATCAACCAATGGACTGCTTTTATTTGACCATCTCAAGAAAAGAATCCCCACTGCAACATTCATATACCGAGTATCCGATGATCTGGAAGTAGTTAACGGGATTCAAGAAGTTATTCAATATGAGAGGGAGATATTGCCGAAATTCAATCTAATAAGCTCTCCTTCCAGCCAAATTACTGAAAAACTCCAATCAAAATCCCCAGTAGCAAATATAATCACACAATATCACGGAATTGAAAAAACACTATTTGACAAAAACTATCCTAACCCATATATTGGCGACAGTAAAAATCTTGTATTTGTGGGAAGTGGGTTCATGGATGAAACATTTTTAAAGATAGTGTCTGAGATCAATCAAAACTGGAAATTTCATATTATCGGAAATCTACCACAACCTGTCGAAAGTGCTAATATAAAATACTATGGAGAGATGCCTTTTAATGAAACGATCCCTTATCTGAAATTTGCGGATTGCGGGTTGCAAACGAGGTCATATTCTCCAGGAATCGAAACACTTGAAAAGTCTGTAAAATTCGTACAATATACCTATCTTAAATTACCAATAATCGCACCGATCTATATGGGCTTAAAAGAACCTCATGTATTTTCATATGAACATAATCTTGAATCAATAGAAAAAGCTATTTGCGAGGCGCTCTCTTTTGATAGAGAGTCAGTTGACCGGAGTTGGGTTAGAAGTTGGAATGATATTGCTCTGGAGCTATTAAGATGTATTGAATACTCATAATACGATGATTTTAAGTGTTCCAGCACTTTTGAAAACATTATTATATCTATCCTATTAATAAATCCTGAAGATGTCTGCAAAGTAAAGAAGTAAAAGCACAAGTTGCTTAAAAGTGAGTGTTATGAAAATACTATCTATAATAGGTGCTCGCCCCCAATTCATAAAATGTGCTCCTCTCTCGCGTAGACTCAGGCAGAGCCATGAGGAGATCCTTGTACACACCGGCCAACATTATGATGCAAACATGTCTGATGTCTTCTTTAAAGAGCTCGATATTCCAGAACCTGATTATAATCTGGGCATAGGCTCAGGTTCACATGGTGAGCAAACAGGCAAAATGTTAGTTGAAATCGAAAAGTTGCTTACCAAAGAGCAACCTGAGCTTGTCCTTGTTTACGGAGATACGAATTCCACTCTTGCAGGATCGCTTGCAGCTTCAAAACTTCAGCTTCCTGTAGCTCATGTTGAAGCCGGCCTGCGCAGCTTTGACCGTACTATGCCTGAAGAGATCAACAGAGTACTTACAGACCATGCTTCGAAATTACTCTTCTGCCCCACTGAAACGGCAGTCAGGAATCTTATTAATGAAGGTATCATAGAAGGTATCCACAAAGTCGGGGACGTGATGGTAGATGCTCTTCACTATAATATCGAGATTGCAGATGAAAGGTCACAGATACTCGAAAATGTGGGTGTGGTGCCAAAAGATTTTATGGTTGTAACTGTACACCGTGCATCAAACACAGATAACTTTGAGAACCTCTCTTCAATAGTAAATGCTTTTTGCAGCGTGAATGCCAACATTGTATTCCCTGTCCATCCAAGGACCCAGAAATATCTTCGGCAATATGGGCTCTGGAATAAACTCTGTGAACATGTGAAGGTCATACCTCCACTTGGTTATCTGGACATGCTAAAGCTTATGTCCAGCTCCCGGAAAATCCTCACGGATTCCGGCGGTATCCAGAAAGAAGCTTATATGCTGGGTGTACCATGTATCACGATGCGTGAAAACACAGAGTGGGTGGAAACTGTGGAAGATGGATGGAATATGCTGGTAGGATCTGATTATAACAAAATTATTGAAGGG
>Ga0209347_1001141_pt1 | contig 48096 bp, 36 predicted proteins | sample AutmiccommuBRH23_FD_187382 | JGI IMG/M metagenome (GOLD analysis project Ga0209347, IMG submission 187382) | Deep subsurface microbial communities from Mt. Terri, Switzerland - Autotrophic microbial communities BRH/23 (SPAdes) (version 2) | ecosystem: Environmental > Aquatic > Deep subsurface >... | reverse complement strand
GTTTTTCGTTGGCGAACGTGGTTCCCCAGGCGCCGAACAACAACAGGCGGACTTGGGCCAAAGTCGAGCGGGATACCCGGGCCTACGTGAAGCGCAGCGGCTCGACCGTTCACGTGTTTACAGGCCCGGCATGGCAAGGGCACCAAGCCACCATTGGCTCCAGTCCCGTCGCGGTACCGACCCATGTGTACAAGCTCGTGTATGACGCTACCAAGAACCGTGCGTGGGCGCACTGGCTGCCCAACACTGATGAAGCTCGCTTGGGCAGGCCCATCTCATACGAGGCGCTGACGCAGCACCTGGGGTTTGAACTGTTGCCGGGGAAGCGCCCTTCCCCCTAAACCCGGTGGTCGTGCGGCGGGAAGCTACGATCAGGAATGGCGGCCGTCGAGTAATGGTGACGGAGTGCTTCCGAACCTGACCTGCCTGATGATGTTTGCACGGTCGAAGTCGGCTTTCGGATCATCAATCTGCCGGACGCCTGCAGGCTGACCACCTCATCCTCTGCCGATGCTGTCGATCAGCGCTCCCCGGTCGAATGCCCTGGATGCGCCCACTTTCCGACACCGGCTACGTACCGACTTGCAGCATTTCAAGCAACGCTCTCAGTTGCCCGCTTGGATCGCCTGACCACACCAGGTGCGTTCGGTTAGTCCGGATCGCCTTCGGCAGAGCGTGTCGCTGGACGGATGTGCCGATGACTGCATGGTCGAGGACGCTCGTCGGCATGATGGCAACACCCGTTCCGGCTGACACACAGGCCACGATGGCGTGGTAGGAGCCGAGGTCGAGGAATCGACTCGGCGTGACGCCCGCTGCAGAGAACCAGTCGACCAGCAGACGCCGGTATGAGCAGCCATGCGGGAAGGCCACGACGGATTTGTCGGCGAGATCCTGTGGGCTGCTGATGGTAGGACTGCCTTGTGCCGTGATGAGGACCAGCTCTTCCTCGAAAGCGACGACCGAAGAGAGGCTAGCCCGTTCGAATGGCTCGGATACGAAGGCTGCCTCGATCTGGTGATTGTCGAGCTGGCGAAGCAGTGCCCCGGTCGTTCCAGTCTGAAGTTCCACGTGTGTCTCGGGGCGCGCCGCGTGGCAACGCGAGAGGATGACGGGCAGCCGCACGCTGGCAGCACTCTCCAGTGCACCCAGGCGCAGGGAGCCACGTATCACCCCATGGCAGAGTTCCTGCTCGGCCTCGTCGGCCAGTCTCAACAGACGCTCAGCGTGCCTGAGCAATAGACGACCTGCATCGGTCAGCACCACGTTCCGCCCCTGTCGGCGGAAAAGTTGCGTACCCAGTCGCGCCTCGAACTGCTTGAGGCGGGTCGTGACGTTCGAGGGCACCCGATTGAGCTGCGCTGCCGCACGCAGCACGCCGCCCTCGAGGGCTACACAGCGGAAGATGTGCAGATCTTCGAGGTTGATTATTCTCATAACGTGAACGTTTGTTTCGTTAAATTCACTTTTCGATTCTAGCCCACGGGAGTCTAATCTCGCCATGAATACACGCTCTTCATCATCGATCCAGGCTGGATCGGTCGTCTTGATCGGCCTCGTCGCACTGGCCATTGCAATGGGTATCGGTCGGTTCGCGTTCACGCCGATGATGCCGCTGATGGTGCGGGATGGCAGCCTGGACGCTGTGACGGGGACGGAATGGGCGACCGCGAACTACGTCGGTTACCTCCTCGGCGCAATCAGCGCGTCGTGGTTTGCGCGCAGTCCTCGGCATGGCCTGCAGATTGGGCTGGTCGGTGTTGCCGCGACGACCCTCGCGATGGCTTGGGGCAACGTTGCGTTGCCGTGGCTGGGCATGATCCTCCGGGGTAGCGCAGGCATCTTCAGCGCCTGGGTGCTGGTATGCGCCAGTAGCTGGTGCCTGCCCGAGCTGGCGCGTCGCAACTCGACGTCGCTGGGGGGATGGATCTACACGGGGGTGGGGCTGGGGATCGCGGTAACCGGCGTCATGACGTGGCTGGGCGGTACCCAAGCAGCCGGGGTGCTGTGGGTGGAGCTCGGGTTACTGGCCATTGCCGGAGGGCTCTACGTCATGTGGCATCTGCCGAGGCATTCCGCCGCGTCGGCGCCTTCCGCCATCGCTGTCGTCCGAAAGCGCCCTGCGCCGTCGGTCGGAAGCGGAAATCTTGGTGTGGTGCTCTGCTACAGCGCGTTCGGCTTCGGCTACATCGTTCCCGCGACCTTCCTGCCCACGATGGCGCGGCAACTGGTGTCCGATCCGCTCGTGTTCGGGCTCACCTGGCCCATCTTCGGTACGGCGGCGGCACTCTCGGTAGCCTTTGCCGCGCACAGGCTGCATGGCTGGTCGCGCAGAAAGGTCTGGGCGATCGCACAGGGCGTGATGGCGGTGGGCACCCTGCTACCGCTGCTGCAGCCCGCCTTGTGGGTGCTGGCGGCCTCTGCGGTTCTGGTGGGCGGCACCTTCATGGTCACCACCATGGCGGGTCTTCAACTGGCGCGTGAACGCATGCCCGCGAACCCGACGCCGCTGCTGGCCCGCATGACCGCCGGCTTTGCAGCGGGACAAATCGCCGGCCCGCTGCTCGTGCGCCTGATCGGTGACACGCGCGTTGCCGGATGGGACGCGCTGAGCCTGGCTAGCGCAGCAGCCAGCCTGCTGCTGGCAACCACCTCCATCTGGCTCTGGCGTGATGGCATTGCGTCGGCGCCGAAGCAGCAATCAACGTGAAGGGACATGGAGCATGTCGTTACAAGAACTTCTTGGCATCGAACTTCCGATCATCCAGGCGCCGATGGCCGGCGTGCAGGACAGTGCGCTGACGATTGCCGTCTCGAATGCCGGCGGCCTGGGCTCCCTCCCCTGTGCGATGCTCTCCAAGGACATCTTGCGCAAGGAACTCGATACCCTGCGCGCACGGACGACTCGCCCGTTCAACCTCAACTTCTTCAGCTATCGCCCTCCCGAGCCTGACGAGATCAAGACCCGAGCGTGGCGCGCCCTGTTTGCAGGCTACTACGCCGAGTTCGGGATGGACCCCGCCGACGTTCCAGCCGGTCCTGCGCGGATGCCGTTCAACCACGAGATGGCGGACCTTGTTTGCGCCTACCGGCCGGCCGTGGTGAGCTTCCATTTCGGACTGCCCGCTCCGGAATTGCTGACCCGGGTTCGCGCGGTCGGGGCCAAGATTCTGTCCTCGGCAACGACCGTTGAAGAGGCGCTTTGGCTGGAAGCACAGGGTGTCGATGCGATCATCGCGCAAGGTGCCGAGGCAGGCGGGCACCGTGGAATGTTTCTCACGGAAGACGTCGATACCCAGGTAGGCACCTTCGCGCTGGTGCCACAGATTGTTCGTGCAGTCCGGCTCCCGGTCATCGCCGCGGGGGGCATTGCCGACGCGCGAGGCGTCCGGGCGGCGATGGACTTGGGTGCGGCTGGCGCGCAGGTGGGTACGGCTTACATGCTGTGTCCGGAGGCGACAACCAGCGCGATTCATCGCGCTGCGCTGAAGAGCGACTCGGCCCGCGTCACCGCGCTGACAAACGTCTTCACCGGCAGGCCTGCGCGGGGCATCGTAAATCGCCTGATACGAGAGCTCGGTCCGATGAACCCGCAGGCGCCGCAATTCCCAATGGCAGCATCGGCATCGGTTCCGTTGCGGTCGAAAGCGGAAAGCTGGGGGAGCGGTGATTTCTCTCCCCTGTGGGCCGGCCAGAATGTTTCGGGTTGCAAAGAGACAGCCGCCGGCGAGTTGACCCGAGCGCTGGCGCTTCTGGCGTGACCCGCGCTCGCGGGGAGGCGGAAGTTTCCTTGCATATGGCTTGCAGCCACCGCGTTCCGGCCGCAATACCCTGAGGAATTATCGACCCTCGTGTGCGAGTTTCAACCTTGCAGGGCGGCGGAAATGTCGGTGAGGCTTGCGGGCTTTCGCAGGTAACCGTCGAAATCAATCTGGACGCGTCGCTTGGTTGCATCGTCATCGTGACCCGAGAAAGCGATCAAGCGCAGGCTGGCTCCATACGCGTCCCGCAACCTTCGCGCGAGCTCGAAGCCGTCCATGCCCGGCATGGTCAGGTCCACGATGGCCGCCTCTGCCGCGAAGGACAGACCGAGCGCTTGAGTCCCCTCATAAGCGACCTTGACGTCATGGCCAGATTGCGTCAGCAGGGCCGCCAAGGCGTCCGCTCCGTCTACGTCGTCATCGATCACGAGGATACGCATTGCCGCTCCTGGGGAGTAAACTGGCCTCCCTCTGTACAGGCAAGGCACGTACCTGCCATCGTCGACGCCGGCCACTGATTTCGTTCACGCAGAAGGCGAGTGCTTTGGCGAGGTTTGCAGCGTGAAACTTTCGACCTTCATCCTGGATAACATCGAGCCCATCTTGAAGCAATGGGAGGAGTTCGCACGCTCGTTGCAACCGGGGCGGCTCATGACAGTGACGGCCCTTCGCGATGACGCAGAGCGGATGCTCCAATTCATTGCGGCAGACATCGAAACGCCTCAATCGCGGGCGCAGCAGCGGCAAAAGTCGATCGGTCGGGGACTGCAACTTGCTGACCGAGCCGACAGCGCGGCACACGACCACGGCAAGGCGCGTGCCGTTGATCACTTTACGTTTTCGGAAATGGTTTCCGAGTACCGCGCGCTGCGCGCTGCGGTCACACGCATGTGGCTCGACTCGGCCGGCGTCGACGCCGAGAGCGTCGCCCAGCTCGTGCGCTTCAACGAAGCGGTAGACCAGGTTCTCGCCGAGTCAGTGGTCCGCTTTGCGACGACGCTCGAAAGGGAGTCGGACCTGTTTACCGCGTCGATCGGCCACGATTTGCGTAACCCCCTGAACTCGATCGTGTCCTCGTCGGAAATGCTGGCGCAGTCGACTTTATTGCCCGACCCCGAGCGCGCCGCGGCAAAACGGATCGCCAACTCAGCGTTGCGCATGGCGGGCATGCTCGCCGAGCTACAGGATTTTTCGCGCAGTCGCCTCCACGGACTGATCCATCTGTCGCTCGAGCACGCCGACGTGGCGCAGATTTGCAAAGATGTTATGGCCGAGATTGCTGCGACCCATCCGACGTATTCGCTGGGGTTCGTCGAATCGGGCGATACCGCCGCCATCGTGGATCGTAAGCGTATCGGTCAGCTGATTTCGAACCTCGTCGGAAATGCCGTGCAGCACGGAACTCCATCTGGCACGATCTGCGTGAGCGCACAGGGGGGCGAGCAGCATGTGCGCATCGAGGTCCATAACGAGGGTCCCAAGATTGATCCGGCCCGTCTTAAGGACATCTTCGAACCGTTGCATCGTGCCCCATCCGAGGCGCCAAGGGCACCGGGAAGTCTGGGCCTCGGGCTTTACATTGTCCGCCGAATAGCGGTGGCGCACGGCGGGACCGTCAGCGTCACGTCGACTGAAACGGACGGGACAACTTTCGTCGTCGTGATTCCGCGGACGCCGAAGAATTGATGAGTGCGGTGAAGTCGAAGGCGTCGTGGCTTCAACACCGTCGACGGCCATCCAACGGCATTTACTAACCTTCTCGTAAATATTGTCTCCTGGCATGACAATATTTACGAGAAGGTTAGGGGCTGTTCATTTGCTGATTTGTGTTTACATCCTGATCTTTGAAGGGAGATCAGGATGCTTCGGATGGTGCTGACGGATGAGCAGTGGCAAGCAATCGAAGAGCGGTTGCCGGGCAAATCAGGCGACCGGGGGGCACAGCCAAAGACAATCGGCTGTTCGTCGAGGCGGTGTTGCGGTTGGCGCGCACGGGCAGCCCGTGGCGCGATCTGCCCCCCGGAGTTCGGCAACTGGCATTCGACATACATGCGCTTCGCGCGCTGGCGCGATGCGGGCGTGTGGGACCGGATCGCCTTTGCCTTGGCCGGTGAGCGCGATCTGGGGCAGGTGTTCATCGATTCGACTATCGTTCGTGCCCACCGGCACGCCTCGGGCACCCAAAAAAAGTAGGACCGCTGGCGCTGGGTCGCTCCCGTGGAGGGCTGACGAGCAAGCTTCACTTTGCCGTCGATGCGCTTGGCAAACCTCTGGGCATGATTCTGACTGCCGGTCAGATTGCCGACATCGAATGTGCGCACGACCTCATCACCGGTATCGCCTGTGTCAGTCTCGTGGCCGACAAGGGCTACGATGCTAATGCCCTGATTCACAGCATCCATACTGCAGGGGCGAAAGCAGTCATTCCACCTCGCTACGACCGCAGCGCTTACCGTGCGCGCAACCTGATCGAGCGCTTCTTCAATCGCATCCAGCATTTTCGACATATCGCCACCCGCCACGACAAGCTCGCAGCGACCTACATGGCCTTCGTGCGCGTCGTGTGTGCTGTGATTTCATATCGCTATATGTGAACAGTACCTAGTAGTTTCTCAATCTCGCCCATGGCCGCACCCAGCCCATCTTCCTTTTCCATCTGCTCGCCAAGCTGCGCTGCCCGCTTCTGGACCCCCTTGCCTTCAACAAAGCCTATCGCCTTCCCCAACAGCCCGGCCTCCAGCTTCGCCGCATCGAGTGCTGGCGGCGCGACGCCCAGACGATTCAGGCGTTCGGCCCAGAAGGCTTGATCCCCGGCAAATGGAATGACGACCGAGGGCTTGCCAGCGCGGGTGGCGGAATGGGTCGTACCGGAGCCACCATGATGGATGACGGCGCTAGTGCGCGGGAGCAGCCAATCGTGCGGAGTGGTACCGATGCGCAGGATGTTGTCAGGCAGCGCGATGTTGTCCATGCCGCTCCAGCCCGGGTAGAAAAGTGCGCGGCGACCGGCCAACGCAGTCACCAGCGTTTTTGCCATGTGTGGCCCATCTATCCCGGCCATGCTGCCGAAGCCGACATAGACTGGCGGCGGGCCGGCGTGGAGAAAGTCGGCAAGTTCCGGTGGTGGCGTGAAGTCGGCGATCGACGTCTGCCATTGGCCGCACAGACGCGCGTGGGCCGGCCAATCCCCAGGCTGTGGCAGGATCGTCGGTGAAATGCCGTAGAGCATCGGATGTTCAATCGGCAGATCTCGACGTGGCGGTAGCCCAAGCACCCTCTGGCGCGCTTCATTCAGGGTTTTTCTGAAGGCAAGCCATAACAATTGGTTCGTTACCCGGAGGCTGGCATGGTTGAGCCAGCGCGGCACCAGACCTGCGGGCAGGAAGGGTGAAGGAAACTCGCGCGAAGGCGTGAGCGGAATCATTCCACTGCCGATGACCGGGATGCTCAGGCGTTCGGCCACCGATAGACCGATGAAGCCCGCCAAGCCGGACGTGAGGATGGCGTCGCAGCCTTCGGCAGCCGCCAAGGTTTGAACCGTCCAAGCGCGGGTGTTGGCGTTGGTCAATTCCACCAGTGCCTTGGCCGTGCCTTTTGGTCCGTGGCGGCTCCATTCGGAGAACAACTGGCGGACGTCGCCGGGCAGCGCCGAGTTGGCCAGGCCGAGTTCTTTGGCCGAGCCGAGGGCGCGCGCATCGCCGAGCAGATGGACAGCGTGGCCGCTCCTGCGCAGCGCGTGGCCAACAGCGACGAGCGGCCGGGTGTCGCCTTCGGTCCCGTACGTGAGGATCAGCAGTTTCATGGAAACGCCCTAAAAGTATACGTCGTATACTTTAACATTCTCTATACTCCCCGGCGATGACCTCCCCGATCGACTTGGAAAACCAATCCGACGCGCTCGCCGGTGGCCTGCGACCGCTGAAGAAGGCGCGCCTGATGGAACGCATTGCCGCTGCTGCGGGGGAATTATTTCAAGCCGCTGGTTACATGACCGTGACGATGGAGCAGATTGCCGCCGCCGCCGAGGTCTCCAAGCGCACGTTGTACAAGTATTTCCCGGCCAAGGAGGCGGTGCTGGCGCATCTGCTGGAAGGCGAACTGGCGCGAGACCTCGCTCGCCTCGATTTCCGCTTTGATTTGAACGCCTCTTTCCGCGCCAACGTCTCCGCACTACTGGCGGAGTCGGCTGCGTGGTGCGAGCGTCATCCCGACTATCTGCTGCCCTATATCCGCTACAAGTTCGCCAGCTTCGAGCCGAATGCCGAAACCGCCGACAGCGGTGACATGGTGCAGATGTGGACGCTGCTGATCGCTGCGGCCCAGCAGCGCGGCGAACTCGATGCGACACGCCCGGCCGAACAACTGGCGACCTATTTCCACTACCTGTACTTCGGCGCGCTGATGCGCTGGATCACGAATCGGCGGCTCGACCTGAAGCAGGAGTTCGCGACAGTGGTATCGCTGTTCGTCGAGGGTGCCTGCGCTGCAGGGCGACAGTAGTAGTCCCCGAAAAGCTGCGGAATTCACATTATGAGCATATCAAAGCGGCAATTCGGGGGCTAACGTGATCCCCGTCCTTTATGGCAACTTTTAAAGGTTATCGATCACCGCACGGGTGATGCGGGCCCAGTCCGTCGGAGGCGGACAGAGCGGCCGTTCGAACGAATTTGGGTACTGGCTGCCGCGTCCAGTGCCGGCCGAACGCCAAGTCCCGGCCACAGCCGTTCGGTCATCTTCTCTCGACGACAGACTTTCGAGGGGCTGGTTCGCCCCCAGACCTGCCGGATGCTGTACTTCAGCATCTCGGCCAATGCTGACGGCCAGCCTGCGCGGAATGAGCGGCAACAGTGTTGCGGAAAGCTCCCGCACCGCCTTCAGCGTTCTCGAACGGCCGGTCCGCGGCTATCCAAAAGCTTAGCGCCTCCATCCAGCCTGGTCCGCGAGTGATCGTCATCCCAACTGCTACCATGGCGACCTCACACAGGATGCGCACCCCATGTACGACGAACCTGACCTGATCCACTCCCCGCTGCAACGGCATTACACCGTCGGTACTCATACGGTCGAGATCTGCATCTACCGAATGCCGCATACCGCGTGGACACTGGAGGTCGTCGACGAACATGGCAACTCCACCGTTTGGGACGATCAGTTCGGAACTGATCAAGCCGCACTTGATGAAGTCATGCGAACCATTCGTGAGGACGGAATCGAGTCGCTGATTGGCGAACCTAGCCAGGCGGCAGGAAGCTCAGGCATGGGGAGCAACCCGCTACGACTTGCAACCCCTTTGTCGGACGGGGAGCTGGAAGAACTGGATGCCTTCTTGCTGTCTGATGCCACATCGGATGAAACGATGTTGCTCGATCACCTGGACGGCTATCTCACGGCAATCATCGTCGGTCCGACCAGCTTGAACATGAGTCAGTGGTACTCGGGCATATGGGGGAAGCGTGCAGAAGACGCGCCCCACTTCGAGACCATGGACGAGGCGCAGCGAGTCATGCAGATGATCATGCGTCACTACAATGGCATCATCTGGAGCCTTGAGTATGATGCGGACTCCCACGAACCGATCTTCGACATCTTCATTCCTGAAGACAAGTCCAAGGAATTCATCGATGCCGAGATGTGGGCCGCCGGTTTCATGGACGGGGTCGCGCTTTGTCGCGCCGATTGGCAGCCGCTATTTGATGATCCGCGGGGATATGAGTGGCTCAACCCGATTCGTCTGCTAGGCGGTGACGATCTCAGCGAGAACGAGCTGGCGCTCGCGGACAAACCGGCGCAGCGTGAGGATCTCGCCAAGCATATACAAGCATCCGTTGCGTCCATTTACCGTTTCTGGTTGCCTTATCGGCGGGCGATATATGAGCTCCAACAGGCCAGAACCGTCACACGCGAGCACCCGAAGGTTGGCCGTAACGACCCCTGTCCTTGCGGAAGCGGGAAGAAGTTCAAGAAGTGCTGTGGAGCAGCCTCGACACTTCATTGAATATTATGCTTTTGGCGTGACCTGCCGTTCGTCTGCCGCGCCCGATCACACGGCAATGGGCCGGTTACCTGGCGTTCAGCATTGCGCGGCCACGAACAGCAGAATTCCTATACAGCGAACGCGAACTGCCGACCCATTGTCGTCATCGAGGCTGGCGCGAAGTTGTCGTTCAACGTTCCGTACAGGGGCGCGCCGCTTGCGGCGCGTCCCCTGCAAGCGATGGTTGGGCGGCATGCTCGCTAAGCACAGATTGCGGCAGCATTATGGCTGAAGTAGGCGGAGCGCTTCATTCTCACCGAGCGAACCCTGCATAGAACTCATATACGGCAACCGTTCCTCTCCCCAGCATTCGTGCCTTCTGGTGCAGCCGCTCAAGCACCCCCTCGCTAACTCGCCCGTAGACTTCGATCTTCGATAGGTCGATGAGATGCGCGAATTTTCGGAACTCGCCGCTACCTACATCCATGTGGAATTCGAGCGATTCCGAGTTGGGATGAACGGCGACGACGGTCATCTGTGTTTGGGTCTCATCGAGGAAGAAGCCATACGACATTAGCTGCGGCACGTTCGCTTCCACGAACGCGGCCAAGCCTTTCATGGCCACCTTAAGTTCCTCGAGTTTCCCGTCGCGGATCGAGGAGGTGTCGATATAGACGATGGGGTGCATTCATGCTCCTTCGGCGCGCACAAGGCGCCGACGTTCGACTTGGGCGGCAGACGCAAGCAGGCGAAGCTTGCCGGCGGAAGACGTCCGTTCGATGGAAAGGTTGCGCGTCATGGGCTCGGCGCCCCCGCAGACTCAGCGCTTCGGGCTACCGAGAGGCGGACGGTTCTTGCGGTAGGAGTTCTTCAGCACGATCTTGCCGTCTCGAAAGGTGAACAGATCACAACCCTGTACTTCGACGCGAGTGCCGTCCGCCCGCGTTCCCGTGAACGTCCACTCGGACACTCCCCTGTCCGCGTGGACGAAATGGCGCGCGTTGCCCCAGTGAGCATCGGGGAAGGTTGCCCAGACTTCAGCGAAGCCAGCCCGCACTGCCTCACGGCCCGCGTAGCGGGTGCCGTAGATTTCCGGGCCTGCAGAGGCTTCGAAGACACATTCATCGCTCATGAACGACATGAGGGCCTCGGCATCATGGCGATTCCACGCCTCGGCAAAGGCTTGTAAGACCTCGATGGTGACCGCTGCCTTCACGTTCGGCATGACTTGACCTCCTTCGTCGCGCCCACCCACGATGATACTCCTGACGCCCAACGTTCGACTTGAGCGGCAGACGCAAGCAGGCGAAGCTTGCTTGTGGCGGTCCGCTCGATGGAGGGGTTGGACGTTACTCGCGCCAGCACTGGAATTTGCGCTTCGCTTGAGGCCGGGGAGGAAAGCAGACTGCGCGATAGCTCTGGACAGGCTCGGCCCCTCGCGAACACCCCCGGGGGTGGGTTTCCGACGCCGCCGACGGCTATCCACCCGCTCCAAGCAGTACCGTCGGTACGAGTGGCTGCTGCGACGGGTGAAGGCGGCGCAGTAGGTTGCGAGGGTGCCGTGGGTACCGGAGAGGATGATTGAGGCTGCGCGGTCGGCGGTTGCTGTGACGGGCCTTCGGTGTGAGAACCCGCCGCGGCCGCAGGGGACTCGGCCCCCACCTTGCGCGCACTGATCCGACACGGCGCCGCGATCTCCGGGCTGGATCAGTTCAGCGTCGAAGCCGATTTCGCGAGCGGCAACCTCGTTCGCCTGCTGCCGCAGTGGTTGCTCCCGACCGGCGGCGTGTATGCCGTGCACCCGCCCGGGCGGCGTACGCCGCGCAAGGTCAGGTCCTTCATCAAGTTCTGCCGGACGGTATGCGGCGTGAGGCGGGCCTGATTTGGCTCCCGGACCGTCGCTCGCTGTGCGGCTGTCGCGAACGACGGGTGTGTGTGTGGCGCGCGCGAGGTCGCTCCGCCAATCAGGGCGACCGGCCACTTGCCGGTCGCAGCTCATGGTCTATTTTTGGGGTACGTCATCGCGAAGGCGCCGGGACGAGCGCGCGGTGTGCCTTGGCAGGAGACCTTCATGACCGACCGCGACGTATCGAAAGGCATGCGCAGCGACGACTCCAGGGCGCAACGATCTTCTCCGGCTGGCAGGAGTCCGGTCAAACCTGCCCCTGCGTCGCGCGGCTCTGCCATCATTTCGCGCGACCGGCTGGTTGCGCTGGCCGCGCGGGTGCAAAACGTTCCCCTGCGCCACGCCCGCGCCCCGAAGGCTGTCACCACCGCCATCCACGAGTTGAATGCCATTGCGCGGCTCGCGGGCGATGTGCTGGGCGGGAGCAAGGATGCGGAACAGGCGTTGCGGGACGAGCTTGCGCGTCCTGTGCGGGGATTCCTCGGGCCGCTTTTCGCCTCGGCGACGGTCCCCGCAGGAGCCACTCCGGGTAGCACCGACGGCGCCGGTTCCGGTGCTGCGCCAAGAGGGGAAGGCGCGCCGCCGAGCGGCGGCCCGGGTGCGTCGGCCGGCGCCGCGCGCCGCTGCGGCGAGCTGCTGAGCGGCGCCCGCGACGTGCTGCAGGCGGGATTCCAGCTGGATGTGCGCGACGGGGCGAGAAAGCCGGTACACACCACGCAGGCTACGACCTATCTGCGGAACCGCATCGGGCTGGTGGCGCAGTTCGAGCGCGCCCTGTGGCAGGCGACGGGCGAGGGCGGCACGCCGCCCGGCGAGCCCGGTGGTGCGCCGAGTGGCGCGACCGGCGGAGATTTCGGCGGGTTCGGCGACCCAAGCGATCCGAGCGGCGGCTTCGGCGGCCCCTCGGAGCCCATCCTGCCCTCGGACGACGGCGGCCTGCCGCCCCCCGATATCCCGACGCCGCCCGTCTCGGGTGGCCCCGCTGAGCTGGAGCCGGGATGGTGCGAGAACTTGGCCGACCTGTGCGCCACACTCTACGAGGAAGCGGTGGCGGGCGTGCTGGGCGACCCCTATCTCGATCTGCTGGCCTCGGTCGAACCCGACTGCGTGTGCCATGACTACGATCCGAACCGGATCTTCATCGGACGCCCGGCAGCGGGGCGCGAATTTCCGGTGCCGCTGCCGGGCGAGGTGCGCCTGATCTTCCGCGGCCAGGACATCACTGCCGCGGTGGTCGGTGTGACCGCGCAGGAGCTCCGATTCCGTATTCCTGCCAACTCGCGCACCGGCAACGTTTTCCTGCGTGGGCCCTTCGCCACCGGCGGACGCGGCGCGGGCGGTAACCTGGAGCGGCTGTGCGGTTTCGATTTTCCCGATTTCCCGGGCGGCTCGGTGACCCCTGATACGCCCGTGCTGATCAACGTCATCCAGCCGCCGGTGATTGCCTCATTCACGGCAGATGGCGACCCTGGACCGGTGGTGGTGGCCGAGCCCTGCCGGCTGATCAACCTGTGCTGGGAGGTGCGACTGGACGACCCGATGCCCAGCGCGTCGCTTCCGGCTTGCGCGCGCATCGAGGTCGTGATCCGTAATGCCGCAGGCGACATCGTACGGCAGGACGGCGCGCAGGGTTGCGTGGCGCTCGATGCCGCGAGCGAAGAGACGTTTACGCTGGAAGCGCGCAGTCTTGCCGGTGCCCAAGCGTGCGGCCAGGCGGGCCCCTTGGCGCTGACCATTCAGCGCGTGGCGCGCCTCGATCTCATCCGCGACGTGCCGGCCGGCGACGAGCTGGTCGCAGGCAGCAACGGCCGCTTCGTGGTCGAGCTCTCCTGTCCTGCACCAGCCGGCGGGATCGAGGTAAGGCTGCTGTCGAGCCGCCCGGAGGCGCTGCAGGTGGCCGCCGCCGTCACGATCGCTCCGGGGCAGACGCGCATGCCGGTCGACTTTGCCACCGACGCGACGGCGCGCGGCCCGGTCGAGGTGCGCGCGATGGCCTCGGGCCATCTAGAAGGGCGGCTTTTCTTCGTGTTCTTCCAGTCGCCGGCCGAGCACTGCCAGGCCCTCGAGAACATGTCGGGCGCGTGGGCACGGGGCGACCAGCCGTGGAGCAACTGGGGCATCGTCGACTCCGACGAGACCTTCCTCGGCTTTCTGCCGGCCCCCACGCAGTATCGCCCGACGACGCAGTACGAACTCGCCAGCGCCATCCGCGACGCCGAGGCGCAGGGCAAGAGCGTGCGCGCGCTGGGCAGCGGCTGGGGCTTCTCGGAGACCGTGCTGCCGCAAGACACTCCGATGCAAGGCGCGATCCAGGCCGTGGCCGGACCGCTGCGACGGCTGGGGCTCGCCGGCGCGCTCAACGAGGCGCAGCTCCACAGCTTCGCGCGCAATTTCGAGGGCAATTTCGGTCACGCAGTCGAGACGACGACGCTCGACCGCAGCCTGCAGCCGCTTCTCTCCGCGGTGCTCGCCGACGGCCAGGACCCGGCCGGTTTCTTCTTCGTCGAAGCCGGCATGACCATCAACTTTCTCAACACCCTCCTCGACGAGCAGAGCCCTCGCCGCGCGCTGCGGACGATGGGCGGTTCGTCGGGCCAGACCATCGCCGGCGCCTTCTCGACCGGGACGCACGGCGGCGACTTCGATCGTCCGCCGCTCGCCGACGCGGTCCGCGCCATCTATCTGGTCGGCGCCGGCGGCGTGCATCACTGGATCGAACCGGCCGCGCACCTCACCGACCCGGCCCGCCTGCGGCGGGTCTACCCATGCCTTGCGGATACCATTCACTACGACGATGACATGTTCCGCGCGACCCTCGTGTCGATGGGGGCGATGGGCGTGATCTACGCGGTGATCCTCGAGGTCGTGCCGCAGTATTCGCTGCTGCAATGGAACAGGTGGTCGACTTGGGAGGCCTTCAATGCGGAAGCGTCGCCCAACGCGTTTGCCGACTTCTTCAACGGGACGTGGACCGGCATGCGCGACTTTCTGCGCGCCAATCCGAACCTGGGAAACCCCCCCAATCGCTTCGCCCAGGTGGTGGTGAATCCGATCCGCAATGCGGACGGCAGCCACAACTGCTACGCCAGCAACCGCGCCGAAGTGCCGCTCCAGGGCAAGCAGGGCGTGACACCGCTCGCCAACTCCACCGACGTCAGCGCCGACGATATCCGCAACGCGATCACCAACAGTCCTGAATTCGGCCATCACGAGGCGCTCAACTTCCACTTTCACGGCCCTTCGAGCGAAGGCAGCGTGCTCGACCAGCTGCATGCGTTGCTGGTTTTCTGCAAGGAGAACAATTACCCGTGGGCGGTGCGCGCCGTCACCGACCTGGTGATGCGCAAGACCTTTCCGCTGCCCGGCAACCCCGCGGATCCGACCATCGACGTGGGCTACAAGGTGATGGCCGGGGGCAGCACCGAGCGCGCGTTTCCGACGCTGGGCGGCACTTCGGTGGAAGCCGCCTTCAGCTTCTTCCCGCAGGTGCCGAGCCTCGACCAGCCCGGGCTGATGGTCGTGGTGCCCGATGCGGTTTCCTTTGTCGACACCGTGCTCGACGCCTTCGACCAGGGTGTCGCCAGCGACAGCAAGATGTTCCCCGCCGGCTGGCTCTCGCTGCGGGTCACCGGACGCACCAGCGCGTGGCTGGGCATGGAGCGCTTCGATCCGAGCGGCATGGTCGAGGTGTCGCTGATCGGCCGTCCCGACGGGCATGGGCTTGTGCGCCTGGTCGAGCAACTCACGCGCACCGAAGGCGGTGCGCTACATTGGGGGCAGAGCAACGGCATGCTGCGCTTCATCGATCTCGAGAGCACCTACGGCAATCCGCGCATCGACGCGTGGAAAGCTGTTCAGCGCGCGTTGGGGGGCGGAACCTTTACCAACATCTTCATGCGGCGCTGCGGTCTGGCGTGATGGTTCGATACGCCACGCCGCGCGCACGCCTTACACCACACGAACGCCGGGACGTACGCGATCGCAAGGCCTGTATTTTTCCGCCAGGCCGCCCCGGCCCGTCGCCCGAGTGTCGAGGGGCAGGAGTTTTTGGGTGAGTTGGTCGCTCGTAGTCCTGCGGAAATATTCTGCTGCCGCGGTTTCGCCGCCGCTCAGGATGCCTTTCGCATCCTGCATGCTCAGGTTCTCGATGGCAGGCGCGAGCAACGGTATTGCCTTGGTCCCAGCCTGTTTGGTCGCGCGGGTCATGGCACTGACCATTTCAAGCGTCCTGCGGACGCCACCCTGTCCCGTGCGCGGCAATAGCCACTACTGGGTGAAATCTCGACCGTCTCCTTCTGGCCGTTATGAACAACTATTCATAACGGCCATCAGCAGGCGTTCGTTCATTTCTGAAACCGGTTATCTGACTGCCGGCTCCCCTTTGGTAGCTACCGCTCGCTCGCGCCACCGAGGAGACATCAGCCTTACCTTGCGAAGCAGATCTCACCGGCCGTCACTTGTTTCGCACCTGTCCGAGAGAGTGCACAATCTCATCAGCACCTATCGGTTCCGAACCGGTCGTTTGCAATCGCCTGCCGGACCGAATTCAGCCCTGCGGAGGACTGGATGGCTCGAAGTAAGGGAATATTCCGCCCACCCCCGGGCCCAAGAGCAGCGGATGTCTTTACGGATCGCGAGGACTCGCGCAACGTGCTGCGTGCGTTCTTCATCGAACTGCTGGCGCGCCCGTTCATCCTGTCTAAGCCGATCAAGGTGTTCTATGGGGTCGGGGGAGCAGGCAAGACCGCTCTGCGAGAAAAATCGATCAACGATTTCCGAGCGGAGATGCAGGATCAAGGAGGCCCTCCGCTCGCCTTTGCGCAAGTCGATCTCGATTCCGACACGTTCACCCCCGAGTACCCGATCTTCGATTTCTTCTCTCGACACCTGCGGACCGCGCTGAAACATGCGGGCTGTTCGCTTCCTCTGTTCGACATCTACTGCCTTGCCTGGAAGGCGCGAATGGCAGAGTCCGCTGCCTTCAGCCGCGATGAAATCGAGGAATTTCTTGGAGCGCCCGAGAAGGTTTCTGAAGTCGTCGGATCGATTTGGGCCCAATTCACGGATCTTGCCACGTCGATCAAAGGGGTCAATCTGGCGCTCAAGGCTGCAATCGCGTTCCGAGACTCCCGGCGCGCGAAGCGCTATGCCGAGCGTTTTCCCAATCTCGAGCTTGCAGAACTCGCGAGCGCAGACTTCGAGAAGCATGCCCATGATGTCCTTGCCGGGGACCTCCTGGATTTCCTCGAGGCGCAGGGCGAGCGCAACAGTCATCCCTACGCTTTGTGCATTGCCGTCGATGGTTTCGAACGGATTCAGTCCACCACCAACGCCCGCAATTCGCAATGGGCGCTGCAAGCACTGTGCGACCGCCTGGCGACGCACGAACCGCAGCCTCGTTGCGGTTTCGTCTTTTTCGGCCGCAACAGGGTTCTGTGGCGAATCCTTTACGACCACCGGGACGATGCACCGGAGGAAACCTGGGACGCCCTGATTGAACAGCACTGCGTCGGCGGCTTGAGCTTGGAAGACGCACGCCTTTTTCTGGGCCAGGTGATGGACTGGTACACGGCGCACGCGACCGACTCTGTATGCGGGCAGATTCTTCAAATCATGGTCACAAACGGCGATGCGATTCTCGACGCCGCCGAGGAGAGCCCTGCGGAATCGACCGAACGCAGTTTTCACCCTTTCGCACTGGATCTGGCGATCAAACAGATCGGCACGCACCGTGACCACTTCGATTCGCGTGTGCATCTGGGCCATGGGCACAAGGATCTGCAGGAGCGCTTCCTGCGCTACATGCCTGCGTCCCAACTCAGTGCATTGCAATCTCTGGCGCTTGCGCTGGAGTTTGACGAGGGGGTATTTCAGGTGCTGGTCAGCCGGCATGTGATCAAGGGCATCCAGATTCAGGACTTTCACGACCTTGTCGGGCCGGACAACTCCCACGTTCTGCCCATCGGGCAAACCTACCGATTTCACAGCAAGATGCAGGAGGCCTTGCTCTCAAACCTGAAGGACCAACAAAACGGTCCGAAGAAGGCGGAGACGGTGATCAACGTACTCGTCGCGCACTATTCCGAGTTGCTGGCGCAAGGCGTTCGCCAACATGCGACGGGTGCCCTGCTAGCGGCTTTCACGCGAGCCTCCGACATCCTGTTGAGCCACGCCCAAACCGGATTGCTCGATGCCGAGGTATTCCGCTCGGCATTCTTCACCCTGGAAGACTCGCTCCCCATTGGACTCCTTGCGAGTGCCCGCAAGACAGCCTGGATTCGCGCAAGCGCGATACTGGCTGAGCGGCTTGATGCGGACAGCCCTTACGCCTTGGAGGCTCGTGCCAACATCGCTGCCTGGACCGGCCAAGCCGGCGACCCGGGCGCGGCGCTGGCCCTGTTCAAAGCCCTGCTGCCGGAACAGCAGCGTGTGCTGCGCCCCGACGATCCGGACACACTAAGGGCTCGCGGCCATATCGCTGCCTGGACGGGCCAGGCCGGCGACGCGGGCGCCGCGCTGGCCCTGTACAAGGGCCTGCTACCCGATCAGCAGCGTGTACTGGGCCCCGACCATCAGGACACGCTGACGACCCGCGGCAACATCGCGGCCTGGACGGGCCAAATCGGCGAGCCGGGCGCGGCGCTGGCCCTGTCCAAGACCCTGTTACCCGACCAGCAGCGTGTGCTGGGCCCCGACCATCCGAACACGCTGGCGACGCGTGGCAACATCGCTGCATGGACCGGCGCGGCTGGCGACGCGGACGCGGCGCTGGCCCTGTACAAGGCCCTGCTACCTGACCGGCAGCGTATGCTGAGCCCCGACCATCCGGATACGCTGGCGGGCCGCGGCCATATCGCTCACTGGACCGGACGGGCCGGCGACGCGGGTGCGGCGCTGGCCCTGTACAAGGCCCTGCTACCCGATCAGCAGCGTGTGCTGGGCCCCGACCACCCGGACACGCTGAGGACGCGCGGCAACATCGCTGCCTGGACCGGCCAGGCCGGTGACGTGGGCGCGGCGCTGGCGCTGTACAAGGCCCTGTTACCTGATCAGCAGCGTGTGCTGGGGCCCGACCATCCGGACGTGCTGACAACCCGCGGCAACATCGCTGCCTGGACCGGCCACGCCGGTGACGCGGGCGGGGCGCTGGCCCTGTCCAAGGCCCTGTTACCTGACCAGCAACGTGTGCTGGGCCCCGACCATCCGGACACGCTGACAACCCGCGGCAACATCGCTGCCTGGACCGGCCAGGCCGGTGACGCGGGCGCGGCGCTGGCCCTGTATAAGGCCCTGTTACCTGACCAGCAGCGTGTGCTGGACCTCGACCATCCGGACACGCAGGGGACTCGTGCCAACATCGCTGCCTGGACCGGCCATGCCGGCGACGCGTGCGCGGCGCTGGCCCTGTACAAGGCCCTGTTACCTGACCAGCAGCGGGTGCTGGGCCCCGACCATCCAGACACACTGAGGACCCGTGCCAACATCGCTGCCTGGACTGGCCAGGCCGGCGACGCGAGTGCAGCGCTGGCCCTGTCCATGACCCTGCTCCCTGACCAGCAGCGCGTGCTGGGCCCCGACCATCCGAACACGCTGACGAGCCGCGGCAACATCGCTCACTGGACCGGCCAGGCCGGCGACGCGGGCGCGGCGCTGGCCCTGTCCAAGGCCCTGCTAACTGACCAGCAGCGCGTGCTGGGCCCCGACCATCCGGAGACGCTCGGCACGCAAGATTGGATAGTCCATTTCGAGACGCAAAAGCGTTAAGACGGCGTGCCCGCGCAAGGTACTTGGCGAGGGTGCTTTACCGCCGCAAAACAGTCTCTGCCCCTGCGGGTCGGGAAAGCGATACAAACACTGCCATGGCAAGCTCGAGTAGGCGGTTCTTGCGGTATTGCGAGCGCTCGTTGCCGTCGCCAATGACCGTTTCGGCCAGCCCGTTGCATGCTCTTTCTGCCACCGCTGGTCCGTGGCCGGTCGGTCGAGGCAATTCGCAAATGGTCGCAATGAGGTTCAGGTGAAAGGCCAGTCAGACCGACGCTCTGCAGTCTGGTCTTCGCTTGCGGGCGGCAGGTCCACCCTGAAACCCGCCGTTTAGCCTTCGATGATTCGACTGGACCCAATGCAGACCTTAGTATCGCGCGGGATTGAAGATCAGCTTTCAGCAGCAACCGGTCGATTGTGGCGAGGAGCTACCGCCGAATCGCAGCCGGCCCGAGCGCTCACTGCGTGATCTGCGACGGTTGCGCAGCGTGCAGACCTACAGGTGGAAATCGCCCGCAGCTTCCGGTTGATAAAGCACTTTCCCAATCCGGATATGGCAGGTTCGGTTCGGAATCCGCCAGCTAAATGCATCGCCCTCCTTGTAGCCCAAGATCGCGGTGCCGATGCCGGAGCAAACCGATAGTTTTCCGGCGCGATCGTCCGCCTCCTCGGGGTAAACCAGCGCGACTTCCACTTCCTCGTCGTTCACCTGCAGCAAGGCCCGGGAGTTCATCGTGACAACATCCTCGGCCACTTTCCTGGGATCGACGACGATGGCTCGCTCGATCTCATGCTCGAGCTCGAAAATATCGGAGCCCTGTTCGAGGTCGATCAGACTCCTGAGCCGTGCCTTGTCGATCTCGGTGATGTAGATGTCGGCGGTGTGAACCGCAGGGCGTTCGCGCAAGAGCCGGAGATAGCGCCCCGAGCTCATGACCAGGGACTTCCTCGCCGGCGTTTCGCTTTCCGGCAAAAAGCCGCTACGCAGGAAAGCGTTCAGCGATCGCACGTTCTCCGGGTGGATTTTGGCGATGAGCTTCTCCGCGCGCATCTCGAAGAAGGCGAGCTTCATGCCTTCGCGGATGGCGCTGGCGCCGAACTTGCGACCCCAGTTGTCGCGGTCGCCGATGACCAGGACCATCTCGCAGTCCGGGCCCATCTTGACGAGACGCACGAAGCCCACTGGCACGTCGTGCTGATCATAGGCCATGAAGAACCGGCCGCCCTGGTTGAACAGATGGGTCAGGATGGGCAACTGGACCCGACCGATGACCTGCTCGATCGACCGGGAGACGTGGCGCGAATCGCTCAGAAAGCGGGTGACATCCTCGTCCTCCAGCCAGTCCATCAGCGTCAGCGCGTTTGCCCGGGTGATCTCGGGACACAGGGAAACGAAAGGTGTGTTCATTTTTAGAGACTCCTGCAGGGGTATGGGGAAGACAAGGACAAGCCGCGATGCTCAGGACGTGACCGGTGCATGCCAATGGCCGCTGAACAGCCGCTTCGGCAATTCCCGTGCGCGCACCCAGGCGCTGGCTTCCCATACCGCCACCGGCACGCTGAGGCCGGCGTAGATGCCGTAGCCTTCTCCGGCCTGGATGATTTCCTCTGCCGCCAGGCTCTCGCCCGCCTTGATTGCCCCGCCAGCGACGATGGATTTGCCGGAGACGATCCCCCAGGACGCTTCCAGATGCTCGCTGACATCGATACCCTGATTCACCTCGATGCCCTGCGCCGACCAGACGCTGCCACCGACCTTCAGAGCGCCCCGGACGCGGAGATTGCTCTGGCACTTCAGGGCGGCGCCCACCGCGACGTCACCGCCCACCGTCGTCTGGCCGCCAATCGTGCAATCCGTACCCACCTCGACATCCCAGCCGACGCGCAGGTCGCCGCCGCAGTCCAAGCGCTCCTCCACCAGCAGGTTCCAGTCGGCACGAACATCCCCCTCCACTTGCAGGCAGCCCAGCGAGCGGACATTTCCGGCCGCCCACAGGTCTTCACCAACCTGCAGGCTGCGACCGACCCGAATGCCGGACTCGGCTCGCAAGCCGCCCCCGATGCGCAGCACGGTGTCCACATCGATCGGGCCACGAACAAGCAGACTGCCGGCGAACACGACAGCGTCCGCTTCCAGCGCATCGACTTCAAGCACCGCCTTGGTCGGCCCGAACTGATCCATCAGCCAACAGGCATCAGAAATCCGCCCGGCTGCCACGAGCGCGTCGAGCAGGGGCTGGTAGTCGGAGCCTTCCTGAAAATGGCGCATGAACCAGCGGAAACCATCGGCACAGGGATTTTTCTGCCGGACAAATTGACGCGAGATATCCATCGCTCTCACTCCTTATCCGACCGCTTGATCACGGGGGGAGGCGGCATCGTCCGGCAATTGGACTACCGGGAAGATCAGTGCGGCACACACTAATTGCTGCAGCAATGCGCCGTGTCGGGCAGCAGGCGCCGGGTGGTTGAGGTTGCAGGCTCCCGGTGGCGGCCAGATGCTGTGGTTATGGACGTTCATAAAACTCCTGGATGGCAAGTGTTATCCCGCACCAGATGGGGCGGAAAAGGAATCGCGCTGCAGCCGCTGGCAATCGCTGAAGGATCAGGCGAATGGACGCGGCGTGCGGCACAAGCACGATGACGATGTGAAGCAGGGAAAAATGGCGAGTCCTGAAAGCGCGGCACAGACAACGGTCAGCCGCCAGCTCGCTTCAGTTGAGCCCGGCGATAGTTTTGTTGCGCTATTGGGGGAAAAGCGTATCGCCGGGCCTAGGAATCTGCGGCAATCGAGCAGACTCCTGGGCGTTCCGCGTGAAGCGACGCGGCACCACCACCCATCTTCGCGGCAGCACAGGGCGCGAAGACGATTGGGGCGGAGAGGGGGAACAGAGCCATGGGAGGACTATAGTTCGTCTCCAGAAACAGTGTCAAACCGACCCGCTGGGCCTGCCGAGGAATCCTCTGTTGGTTGACCAACGAATCTCATCACATCTAACCACGCCGTAGTCGTCCCAAGTGGCAGACGGCAGCTGACGTTCGTCGCAGAGCTGGCGCCAAGGACTGCTGACCGGCAGTTACCGCCACTCATGTGGCGCCGGTTGGGCGCCTCGAAAAACCTCGACTCGCCCGCCCTTGGTAAAATTACAGCGTCCTCAATCTCGCCATAGCCGACATCGATGAAACCGCGCAGCGCCATCAAGACCGACCTGTTCGCCGATGAACATCACCGCAAGAAGATCGACTCGCTGGTCGAGATCGAGTCGCACATCGACTTTGCGGCGCTGGCGGCCGAGGTTGACGCGAAAGCGCCGCGCCCGGGGAGTGCGCAGGGCGGGCGTCCGCCGTACCCGACCGAGACGATGGTGCGGATTCTGGTGTTGAAGCGCCTGTACAACCTCTCGGACGAGCAAATGGAGTACCAGTTGCTCGACCGCATGAGCTACAAGCGCTTCTGCGGGCTGTCGAACGCGACGAATGTTCCGGACCGCACCACGGTGTGGACCTTCGAGAATCGGATCGGCGAAGCGGGGGCGAAGGCCCTGTTTGACGGGGTCTCGGCGCAGCTGCTCAAGAAGGGTTTTATCGCGCGCGGCGGTCAGATCATCGACGCCACCTTGGTGCCGGCGCCCAAGCAGCACAACCGCCGGGGCGAGAAGGAACTGATCGAGCAAGGCGCAATGCCCGCCTCGTGGCGCCCGGCGAAGCGGCGCCAGAAGGATCTGGATGCGACCTGGACCAAGAAGCACGGCAAGAGCCACTTCGGCTACAAGCTGTCGATCAACGCAGACAAGAAGTACAAGATCATCCGCCGGATCGAGACCGATACTGCCAGCACGCACGACAGCCAGCACTTTGACAACGTCTTCGACACGAGCAACACGAGCCGCGACGTCTATGCCGATCGGGGCTACCCGTCCGAGCAGCGTGAAGCCAGGCTAAAGGAGAACGGCTTTCGCAACCAGATCCAGCGGAAGGGCAAGCGCAACAAGCCGCTGTCCGAGTGCCAGCAGCGACGCAACACACGCATCGCCAAGACGCGTGCGCGCGGGTCGAGCACGTGTTCGGGGCCATCGAGCAGATGGGCGGCAAGCTGCTGCGCACCATCGGTGAGAAGCGGGCGAACTTTGCGATGACGATGATGGCTGCCTGCTACAACCTGAAGCGGCTGGTGTATTTCAGGAAGGCCGGAATCAAGGCCTTCTGACGCCCGAAATGGGTCGAATCGCCGATGCCCGAGGCGATTCGAGGCAAAAACTGAGCGACACCGCGGGAAGAAGCGGTGATTTGCCGAAGGAACTGAACCGAATTCGGTCGCGGTCATCGTTGCGCGGCGGGATTTACTGAAAGCCTCGGGTTATTCGAGGTGCCCGGTTGTATGTCCGCAATGGCCGATTATGCAAAGCCCTCGATTATGGAAAGTAGTCGGCGTGGTTGAAGCGAAGAGGCAGGCTGGAAGGGGCCCGCCGGATTTGGAGACGGCCACGGGGTCGACATAATTTCCGCGGTTTCCTGAAGTGGTAGTTCCACTTCAGGAGGCCGTTATGAACCACATTCCCTTGCATGAGGCTGTGCCGAGCGCGCAGCCATCGACCGCGACCCCGGATCATGCCGCCGAGGAATTGCGTCGCTACGACGTGTATTTGTGCGATGTACGCGGACTGGCGGTGGGGACCCGCCGCAATTGTGGCCGCGTCGTCGGACGTCTCTTGCGACAGAAATTTGTAGGGCAGCCGATCGACATTTCCAGGCTGCGCCCAGACGACGTGCGTCGGTTCCTTGCCAAGGAACTGAATCCGCAGCAGTCGCATTCCTACGCATCTCAAGTGACATCGGCGCTGCGGAGTTACTTCCGCTACCGGACGACCTGCGGCGATCAGGTCGGCAAGCTGATGGCGGTCATCTCGACGCCTGTCCACTGGAAACTGGCGTCCTTGCCACGAGCACTCAAGCCGGATGAAGTTTGCCGGCTGCTGACCGCATTTGCCGCCGTCCATCGCTGGCCGAAACGGGGTTATGCGATCGTCCGTTGCGCGCTGGACCTGGGGCTGCGTTCCTGCGAGATCGCCCATCTCATGATCGGCGACATCGACTGGCGCACCGGCACCGTGACCCTGCGGGGCACGAAGTCGCGCCGGCAAGACATCCTGCCCTTGCCGATGGAGACCGGACAGGCGCTGGCGGACTATCTGCAGCATGAACGCCCCGCCAGCAGCCATCCCGCGGTCTTCGTCCGACGCTCGGGTTCGTGCGACCGGCCCATCACGTCGGCCGCCGTTCAGAACGTGATCAAGCGTGCCTGTCGACGAATCGGCCTGCCGTCCTGTGGCGCGCATGCGTTGCGCCACACGCTGGCCTGCCGATTGGTTGAGAACGGCAGCTCCCTCAAGGAGGTTGCCGATGTCCTGCGCCACCGGTCGCTGAACTCCACCCTGATCTACGCCAAGCTCGACACGCCAAAGCTGTTCACCGTGCCACTGCCCTGGCCCGGGAGCCAATCGTGAGCGCGCGCGCCAGCTTGCAGACGAGGATTGACGACTATCTCGCCGAACGCCGGCGCCTCGGGTTCCAGTTGCGATCACGGGGTACGTTTCTGGCCGGGTTTGCGCGCTTCGTTGCCACTCGGCGTCACCATGGTCCGCTGACTGCCGCGCTCATGATCGACTGGGTGCGCCAAGGCAAAGGGGGCAAAGGATCACCGGGGACTTGGTCATGCCGTCTGGCCAGGCTGCTGCACTTCATCCGTTACCTGAAGCAGTTCGAGCCGGCCACCGAGATTCCGGACGCATCGACCTTCGGCCCCGAGCCCGGGCGCGTGGCGCCCCACATCTATCGCGATGAGGAGATCGTCGAACTGCTGGCGGCCGCCCGCAGGCTCGGACCTTGCGGCAGCTTGCGTCCGGTCACCTTCGAGACCCTGTTCGGCCTGATGGCCTCGACCGGGCTGCGCGTTTCCGAAGCGATTCACTTGCGCGATGCCGATGTCGATCTCAAGCACGGCATGCTGACCGTCCGGCAGACGAAGTTTGCCAAGTCGCGCCAGTTGCCCCTGCATCCGAGCACCGTCGAGGCACTGGCACGCTACCGACGTCAGCGCGTGCGGCAGGTTCCGATCACCGCCGAGGCGCCGTTCTTCATCGGCAGCCGTGGCCGGCGATTGGGGCAACCACTTGGGGATCGGCAGGTTCATCGCGTCTTCAATGCCTTGCGCGACAGCCTTGCTTGGGTGAATCGCGGCGCACACGACGCCCCGCGGCTGCACGACCTGCGCCACACCTTCGCTGTCCGTCGTGTGATGCTCTGGCATGCCGAAGGCACCGATGTCGATCAGATGATGCTCGCGCTCTCGACCTACATGGGGCATGCCGAGATCTTCTACACGTACTGGTATCTGACGGCCGTACCCGAGCTGATGGCGCTCGCCGGCAGCAAGTTCGAGCAGTTCGCCGATTTCCCGGGAGTCGGCGATGAGTAGGAGCCAGCCATCCGCAGCGCCACCGTCATTTGCCGCCCTTGTCCAAACCTACTTCGCCGAACATCTGACGCAGCAGCGCGCCCTCAGCCCGCGGACCCTCTCGGCCTACCGCGATGCCTTCATGTTGTTTCTGGCGTTTGCGCAGTCCCGGCTGGGCAAGTCTCCGACGGCGATGGCGCTGGCCGACATCACGCCGGATCTGATCGTGACCTTCCTGGATCATCTGGAGCACGAGCGGAACAACTCGGTTCGCAGCCGTAACGCGCGCCTGGCCGCCCTGCGATCGTTCCTGAAGTTTGCCGCCCACCGGGATGTTTCATCGCTGCAGGTGATCGAGCGCGCGCTGGGCGTGCCCGTGAAACGCTTCGAGCGTCCGATGTTCGGCTTCCTGTCCCGCGAGGAAATGCTTGCAGTGATCGGCACGCCCGATGACACATGGCTGAGCCGCCGAGACCACGTGCTGATCCTGATGCTCTACAACACAGGGGCACGCGTCTCGGAGATGCTCCACGTCCAGGTTGGCGATGTCGTGCTCGACGAGGGCGCCGCCTGCGTCCATCTGCATGGCAAGGGGCGCAAGCAACGCAGCGTTCCGCTGTGGCGCTCGACGGTCAAGGCGATCCGGGCCTGGTTGCGGCTGAATCCGCAATTCCAGGCCACGTCGGCGCTACTGCCGAACCGCAACGGGCATGCGATGACGCGCGTCAATGTCGCTCAACGCCTCGCGCTCGCAGTCCAAGCTGCGGCCGCAACTCACCCCGATTTGGCCGGTCGGCGCATCTCGCCCCACACCATTCGCCACACCACCGCAATGCACCTCCTGCAGGCCGGCGTCGATGTCAGCGTGATCGCGCTTTGGCTCGGTCACGAGAGTCCTGTCACCACGCACCATTACGTTGAGGCCGACTTGGCGATGAAGGAACGCGCCCTGGCGCGACTGCAGGAACCGGAGGCCAAGATCCAGCGCTATCGGGCGCCCGACTCACTGATCGACTTCCTTCGAGCACTGTAATTATGCAAACCTCGCGTCGCACGCCTTCCGCTGCCTGTCGGCGGTTGGCGTGTCCGACGGCTCGCTACTTTCCATAATCGTGGACTTTGCATAATCGGCCTGAACGGCCGTTGGGTCGCCGCGCCCAATCAGGCATCAATGCGCCGGTTACCTGCCGCTCCGCCGTTCGTCACCGCGAACGACAGCTTTCCTATCCGGCGAATGCGACCTTCCGGTCGAGGCTGTGTGGAAACGCAATCGCAATGAACGCAGGCAGGTAGAGTTCAGTCGAGTTCGATAGGCGCGCGTTTTTCCGGCCGAAGGGGCGTGATCAGTGTCTACAGGGCGTCCGCAGGGCAATTCGGGCAGGGAATTGGGTCGGCTCTACATCAAGCTGCGGCCCACCGCAGCACATTCATTGCGCCTTTGGGGCCGTACAGGCTGATGATCCGGCGTAGGTTGTACGCCATCACATGCAAGCTCATCTCCGTCTGCACCCGTGGTCGGGTTTTCGTGAGGAAGTGCGTGGCACCCATCCAGGACTTCAGCGTCCCGAACACATGCTCAACCGTGCTGCGCCGCTGTCGCATCTTGCCGGGGCAGGCATCCAGCCGACGCTGCATGGACTCCAATACGGCCTCATGCTCCCAGCGCCGAACTCGGCGCTCTTTCTCCGCGGTCGTGCACCGCGCCTTGATGGGGCATTGCCTGCATGCACTCAGGTTGTAATAGGTGTGGATGACCAACCCCTGCTCGACAGACTGATGATGGCGTGGCAATAGCTGACCGCTGGGGCAGCGGTACGCATCCTGATCGGGTTGATAGACGAAGTCACGCTTGTCGAACAGGCCACGCGCCTTGTTGTCGCTGGTCATCGTCATCGGCACGAAGGGCGTAATGCCTGACTGCTCGCAGGCCAGAATTTCCGGCCCCTTGTAGTAGCCACGATCAGCAAGCACCTCCAGGGTTTCTTCATCTACCGCCACCTTGGCCTGCATGGCCATCGAGGCGAGTTGCGTACGATCATGACCGAGATTCACGACATCGTGCGCGACGATCAGGTGATGCTCGGAATCGACCGCGACCTGCACGTTGTAACCGACCATCCCGGTGCCACGACCGCTGGTCGCCATGGAGCGCGCGTCCGGATCGGTCAGCGAGACCTGCTCATCGGGGGCCTGGCGCAGGCGCTCGCCCATCTCCTGCAGGTAACGCATCTGCTTTCTGAGCCGGACGAGTTTCTCTTTCAGGTTCTTCGTCTTGGCTTCCGTCTCCGCAGGCTGCGTGCGATCGGCGGTATCCAAGGCGTGCAGGTAGCGCTCGATGCTTTCCTCGATCTGCTTGATGCGCTGCTCCAGTTTGTGCGGCGTGAAGTTCTTATCCCGGTTGTTCACGGCCTTGAACTTGCTGCCATCGATGGCCACCACCGCATGGCTGAACAGGTCCAGCTCGCGGCACAACGCGATGAACTGCTTGCAGGCGTTGCGAATGCCGATGCCATTGTCTCGACGGAAATCGGCAATGGTCTTGAAGTCGGGCGTCAAGTGCCCCGTGAGCCACATGACTTCAACGTTGCGCTGGGCCTCCCGCTCAAGTCGGCGGCTGGACTGAACCCGATTCAGATAGCCGTAGATGTAAAGCTTGAGCAGCAAGCCAGGGTGGTAGCCCGGCCGTCCCGTGACGGCAGGCTGCGCAGACGCGAACCCCAGACCCGGCAAATCCAGTTCATCGACAAACAGGTCGATCACCCGCACCGGATTGTCTTCACCAATGAAGTCATCCAGTGATTCGGGCATCAACACCATCTGCGCCCGACTCTTCCCTTCGATGTATCGCTTCATCGCCCACCTCAAACCATGCTTTATGCATAGACAGAACCCTGGCGGGATGGTTCACGGTGTTTTCACACAGCCTCGACCCAAAGCGGAAGTCGCACTTGCCCGAAAGCTGCCGTTGAGCGCTGCTGGCGGTGAGCAGCGCCGTCACGACGTCCGCTCCATTGTTTGGCGCATGACCTCCTCTCAAACCGGCTTGATGTTCTGGTTCATCCGGAAGAGGTTCGTCGGATCGTACTTCTTCTTGAGCTCCACCAGACGGTCGTACGTCGCACCGTAGGCGAACGCGATACGGTCTGTTTCGTCCTGAGTGAGGAAGTTGATGTACGCCCCGCCGCTGGCGAAGGGCTGTGATTTGGCGAAGAATTCGCGTGCCCAGCCGATGCAGCGTTCGTCCTCGGCGGCCGACTCCCAGCGGGCGTGCACGTTCATCACGTAGTTGGCGTCTCGACCCGAGTAGGCCATCGCCTCGGGCGCTACGCGCGCCGTCTGGCCGCCGATCGTGGCGACGAAGATCTCGCACTGTGGCGACGGCAGCCGGCCTGCGTATTCGATGATCGCGTCGATCGCGCCCGCGCTGAGCTGCGAGAAGTTATGCGACTTCCAGTAGTTGCGCGCACCGCGCGTCAACAGTGGATCGAAAGCCTGCTGCCAGGCGGTGTACGGCTGCACGCCGATGTGCTCGCCGAGCGTCGTCCCGAACCCGCGCAGCGGCTCGATCAGCTTCTCGCCCTCGACCGGGTCACCCGCATAGCACAGTGCGAGCACGACGATCTCTTTCCCGTGGACGTCTTCGGGCAGGAAGGGCAGCGGGGGCGCCTTGCGGGTGACCATCCAGACAGCGAGGTCGTCCGGCATCGTTTCCGTGAAGCGGGCGAACTGCGTAAGCACTGACTTCGCCTCGTCGAACGGGAATACGATGAGCCCGCTCAGCACGTCCGGCCCGACGGGATGGAGCTGGAACTCGAAGCTCGTGACAATACCGAAGTTCCCACCGCCACCGCGCAGCCCCCAGAAGAGGTCATCGTTTTCCGTTTCGCTGGCGTGCACCGGGTTGCCATCGGCCGTGACGACGTCGGCGGAGAGCAGGTTGTCGACCGTCATGCCGTGCTTTCGGCTCAGCCAGCCGAAGCCGCCGCCGAGCGTCAGGCCGGCGACGCCGGTGGTCGAGTTGATGCCCAGCGGCGTCGCGAGGCCGTGCACCTGCGCGGCAGCGTCGAAGTCGGCGAGGGTGCAGCCCGGCTCGACGCTCGCCCGACGGGCGTTCCGGTCCACCTGGACCTTCTTCATAAGCGAGAGGTCGATCATGAGACCGTCGTCGCAGACGGCGTTGCCGGCGATGTTGTGCCCGCCCCCTCGGATTGAGACGAGCAGGTTGTGTTTGCCCGCGAGCCTGACGGCCTGAACGACATCTTCAGGCGATACGCAGCGGGCTATCAGCCCGGGCCTTCGGTCCATCATCGCGTTCCAGATCTGGCGTACCTCGTCGTAGCGCGCGTCGTCAGGGAGAAACACCTCCCCCTGGAAGTGCGCTTTGAAGTCCTCGATCTCCGTTTTTTGTAACCGATCCATGTCTTCCTCCGTTTCGCATAACGTGTTATGGCATTCAATTGCGATGCACATACCCGCCCATGAAATGTCGCACTAACCGCTTGTGACCTGCATGAACTAGCCGCTAGCTCATTTCTGTTCAGCGTAGACGTCCGCGATTGGCAAGCAAGGTGCTGCCCCCCAGCCTTTCGCCCATGGCGTTACTCCTTGCATCCCGCTGGCCCGACCGGCGGCATGGGCAGATCGGCCAAGAGCCTCACGGGGGCCTCGTCAATGCTTGGTGATGACGACTTCGGCGTACTCAGCCGGCACGACAAGGGAAGCAGGTCCCGCCACGTTCAGGCGTTCCAGCAGTGCCGTAATGTCGGCCTCGAGCTTTGCCTGGCCTGCTTGATCGAGCGCTGCGAAGGCCTTGTGCGTCGGCCCGTAGTAGTCGCGAAAGACCTGAATCCAGTGCGCCGCCGATGCGTAGCGGAAATTGAAGTGCTTGCGCTCGCAGCGGATTTCCGCCGCCTGCGTACCGAACAATTCGGTCATATGCGGCTCGGTCCCCCACAACGCGGGAGAGCTCAGGCCCGCCGGCGGCGGGAGATGTGCACCGATTACCTTGAACAACTGCCCGATGAACCCTTCCGGCGTCCAGTTCGCCAAGCCGATGCGGCCGCCGGGGCGAACGACGCGCAGCATCTCGTCGGCCGTGCGGGCATGGCGCGGGGCGAACATCGCGCCGAAGGTCGACAGCACGACATCGAAGCTGGCATCGGCAAACGGCAGCTCCTCAATATCCGCGACCCGGTAGGTCACGGTGAGCCCCTCCGCCTTCGCGCGCATGGCACCTTTTGCCAGCAGTTCCGGCACGTAGTCGGTCGAAGTGACGTACGCAAAGCGGCGCGCCGCCGCGAGTGTGGCGTTGCCATTGCCGGCAGCCACATCGAGGACGTGCTCGCCGGCCCTGATATCGACAGCTTCCGCGAGCGACTCGCCGACGATCTGCAGGGTGACGCCGATCACCGCGAAGTCGCCGCTCGCCCAGGTGGCCTGCTGCTTCGCCTTGATCGCGGCAAAGTCGGGTTGGGCCGGTGACGGGGGGGCAGTTGCAGTTTGCATGGGCATGGTTTCAACGATGGACATGATCTTCTCCAGAGTGAATCGACAGAGGCTTCGCTGGCCGATTGCGTCGGCGATGCGGCCGGTCGCGACCTCGCGGTTATGGCTTCGAGACGTAGAAGTAGTAGGTCGCGCTGTAGGGGATCCTCGATACTTGTCCCGCCTGCGCTTCGCCGCAGGTTTCGGCCGGTGAATTGCCGCCAGCGGTGTGCGCGCGCTGGATGCTGGTCGTCCGACTGAAGACGCCGCTTCCCGCCGTGGATTTCGCCTCCAGCAGCAGCCATGGAATGGCACTGGAGTCCGGACCGTTGTCCCGCGCCTTCACCGCACCGATCACCTTGCTTCCGTCATCGGATTCCCAGGTCGGGCCGGCATAGTGTTTGCCGATCCGGTGACCGGCCCTGTCGAACAGGTCGGCCTCGGGCGCCATGAACGTCCACTCGAATCGCGTCGGCTCATCCGCGCGGGCTTTGCACTCGTAGATCTGCACCCCTTTCGCGGCAAGCTCGAGCGCCAGCATTTCGGTCGCCGGCGGACGAAGATTTTCGGGGATGGCGGGAAGGGTCCCCGCCCAGGACGTTGTGCAGCCCAGGACTAGGCCCGCAAGGGACAGCCTCATTACCGTTCGGTCTTTCATCTCAGGATCCTGTCAATACGAAGGGTTGGAAGACGGGGCCGGCGATGCGCGCAAGCAGAAAGGGGCAATTGCCGGCCGCGAGCCCGGGTTCGCAGCTCGTCGTCATTGCATGATGGGTGCGAGCGCCATGCCGATGCGGTCGAATTGCGGCTCTGTGATCAGGCCGCCGAGGATCTTCTGGAAGCGCTCGTCCGCGACGCCCGAAACGATGTACTGCCAGCGATAGGCTTGCAGCATCGTCTCGTGGAGTTGCTGCACCTGCGCATCGTCGAAGGTCCGGTCGCACACGCGCAGGAAATACTCGGTGTCGGCCTTCGCCTGCATCTGCAGGATGCCGTCGACTGCAGCGACCAAGTCGATGAGATCGGCGACGGCCGCATCGCGCTCTTCCGGCGTCAACTTGGCGTTCTCGCGCCGCCATTCGAGCTCGTCGAGAATCGCGTGCTGCGACTCCTCCTTCCAATGGAACAGGAAAACGTCCTTCCAAAGCTCCGACAGCGCGAGGTCCGGCTCGATGCTCTGGCGGTAGTGCGCTTGGGTGAAGAGCTCGATGTGGCAAGTCAATCCAAGCACTGCCCAGGTCGACTTGCTGAGCACGGCGGTCGCGACGTCGTTTGGCTTCGGCAGGAAGGTGTACCCGGGAGGCATGTCCGCGCCGATCATCGCCTCGATGCGGCGGAACAGTTCCTGATGCTTCAGTTCCTCATCAGTGAAGCGCACGAGCGCCTCGAGCGCGGTCTGGTCGCCGAGCGAATGCTCGCGGCTGATCTCGAGCATCTTGGCGCCGATGTAGCGTTCGACGAGCCCGAAAAGGTTGGCATACGTACGCCCCTGGATCTGGCTCACCAGCCGTCTTTCGTCGGCATCGAGGAAAGACAGACGCTCGATCTTCGACAGTCCGTCGGGCAGGAACTTCTTCGAGAGGTCGAATTTGCGGCCGCGAATCACGTCGCGATCGATGTCCCAGCGGATGCGCTTCGATGCTTCGATGCACTTGGCGTAGCGATCGCTGCTGGCTGTGTGCTGCATGGCCTCCATGGTCTTCTCCTTGAGTTGCGTCGGCTCACCCTCCAATGGCCTCCCGGGAACCGCGGGCGATGGCGCGGTGGATCGGCTGGCGTCTGGATTGAGGGCCAGTCTATTGAGCCGCCATGGCACGCGAACTTCAGCGCGGGGCCGTTCTTGTTTCGTTTGTTTCAGGCCTTCGTTCCACCGCGCGTGCGTCCCGTCCAAGGGGCAATGAGTGATTGCATGTGCTAGCTTGGGAAATAAGGCCCGTGCAGCAGGCAGCCTCGAAACCGATCGTTGCCGTACCCGCAAGGCCAAAGGAGAGGGCGTGCTTCCATGAGCCCCAAAGCCACCATCCTGATCGTCGACGATGAGCCGGGCGTGCGCGAGGTGCTGGAGGAATACTTCGTCGCGCAGGGCTACGCGGCCCTGTGCGCGGCTAACGCCAGCGATGCGCGCGAGATCGCCGCCGGGAGTCCGGTTGACGTGGCGCTCGTAGACATCTCCATGCCCGGCGAGGATGGCCTGAGCCTGACGCGGCACCTGCGCGAGCACTACGCACGGATCGCGATCGTGATGCTGACTTCTGCCGGTACGGTCGTGGACCGCATCGTCGGGCTGGAGATGGGCGCAGACGACTACGTATCCAAGCCCTTCGACCCGCGCGAACTCCTCGCCCGCGTCAAGAGCGTGCTGCGCCGCACGTCGCTCGCCGCATGTGCCGACCTTGGCGCTGCCCGCGTGCGAGTAGGGCGTTGCGTGTTCGACCTCGGCGCACATCGGCTCACCGACGAGGCGGCCAATGACGTGCCGATGTCGCCGCTGGAGTTCGATCTGCTGAAGGCGCTGGTGGAAAACCCCAACCGGGCGCTGTCTCGCGAACGCATCCTGAATCTGAGCCAGCAGCGCGACATGGACCCGTTCGACCGCAGCGTCGACCTGCGCGTCATGCGCCTGCGCAAGAAGATCGAGCCCGACCCCGAGCATCCCCGGTTCATCAGGACCGTGCGCAATGCCGGTTATGTGTTCGTCCCGAGCGGAGAGTGAGGGCCAAGTGAAAACGTCGCTTTGGATGAGGAAACATTGGGCCGCTCTCGCGTGCGTCGCGCTCTTGCTCCCGCTTGCCGGGTGCGTGCGCGAACCGGAATCGGCGCTACGCATCGGCACCAACGTGTGGATCGGGAGCGAACCGCTCTATCTGGCGCGGGAGCTGGGTCACCTGGATCCCGATATCGTGCAACTCGTCGAATATCCGTCGGCGAGCGAAGTGCTGCGGGCGTTTCGCAACGAGGCCATCGACGGCATGGTGATCAGCCTCGACGAGCTTTTCGGGCTTGCCGTGGATGGGCTGCAACCCCGGATCATCCTGGTCGTGGACGTGTCTCATGGTGCAGATGTCGTCGTGGGCCGCCCCGGCATGCGCTCGATGACGGACCTCAAGGGCAAGCCGGTCGCGGTCGAAAGCGGTGCGCTGGGTGCCTACGTCTTGAGCCGGGCCCTGGCGCTCAACGGAATGCGGGCGAGCGACGTCAATGTCGTGCACCTCGAGTCGAACGAGCAACCCAGTGCTTTCGTGAAGGGCCAAGTGGATGGGGCCGTCACGTTCGACCCGTACCGCACGCAGTTGCTGCGCGCCGGCGCGACGACGCTGTTCGACAGCACGCAAATTCCCGGAGAGATCGTCGATCTCGTCGCGGTGCGAGCGACCGTACTCGAAAAACAGCCCAACGCCGTTCAGGCCCTGCTGACCGGCTGGTTCAGCGCGCTCGATTATCTGAAGCGCGAGCCCAGGGATGCGGCGCACCGCATGGGCATACGCCAGCAGACGACCGGCGAGCAGTTCCTCGACGCGCTGAAAGGTCTTCACATTCCGTTGCGCGAGGAAAACCTCAGGATGCTCGGCGGCCCGACACCCGAGCTTGCGGTCAGCGGGCGCCGACTCATGGCGTTGATGCAGGAAGAGAAGTTGCTGCGCGCTCCGATTGAAATCAATGAAGTGCTTGCACCGGGCCCGCTGGCGAGCTCGCCGCCGTGAGGATTCGCCTTCCGGCCTCGCTCAGGCTTACGGTCCCGCTCATCCTGCTGGTGTTTGCCGCGACGTTGAGTGCCTTCAATTTCGTCTACCACGTGCCGCGTGCCGAACTGGCGGCGGAGGAAGAGAGCCGCAAACGCCTCGCTCAGGAGATGTCGCGGCTGCAAAGCACGCTGGAGTACATGCTGCTCAAGGGCGACGAAGTGACCGCGCAACGCGAGATTGCGGTGCTCGCACACAACCACGACTACATCGTCGTCGTCCTCACGGATGACCGGCAATCGGTCATCGCGGCGACGCGTCGGGCGTGGCTGGGTCAGCCGGTCACCGACGTGCTGCCTCAGTTCGATCTCGAGCAGGCGGCCGGGGCGATTCGCGAACGCCGCGCGAGGGTCACCCACGATGACGCAGACAACGCATTGCTCGCCTACGCCGGAATCCTGATGGGAAGCGAGCGCGAAGAACTTCGTCCCTCGAGGGCCGGCAGCCTGTTCCTCGCCTACGATCTCAAGCGGTCCACAGCGGAGGCGCGCGCCCGGGTGCTACAGCAGTCGATCTACTGGGCCGGATGGGTGATCGCGCTTGCCCTGGCGATGTGGCTGGCGTTCCATTTCCTCCTGACGCGGCGCACGGCGCGATTGGTAGGCGCTGCCGAGCAACTCGCGGCCGGAAATCTCGCCGCCCGCAGCAAACTGCGTGGGCGCGACGAGCTCGGCCGGCTGAGTCGAGCTTTTGACGCGATGGCGGACGACGTGGCCGAGACGCAAACCCGCTTGCGTCAGGATATTGCCGAACGCGCCCGCGTGCAGCAGGCACTGGAGAATAGCGAAGAGCAGTATCGATCCATGTTCAATGCGTCGATTGACGGGCTGGCGCTGTGGAATGCCGCGGGGGAAATGGTCGATGCCAACCCGGCACTATGGAAGATCTACGGCTTCAGCGAAGCGGAGCACCGGGCTTCGCCGCTGAGCAAATTCGTCGGCCCGTCCTACCATCCGGATCTGCTGCGTTCGATTGCTGCGGGCGAGTCGTTGCACGTGCAGCTCACCGATTTGCGCAAGGACGGCTCCCCGATCGAAGTCGAGGTTCACGGCATCCCGATGCAGTATCAGGGAAAGCCGCATGTGCTGATGATCACGCGCGATATCACCGAAAAGAAGCGCTCCGAAGAGGAGCTGGCGCGCCATCGCGAAAGCCTGCATCAACGCGAGAAACTGGCTGCGCTCGGTTCGCTGCTCGCCGGCGTCGCTCACGAACTCAACAACCCGCTTTCCGTGGTCGTGGCGCGGGCGGTCATGCTGGAGGAACAAGGGGATTCGACGACCCAGGCCGCTGCAGCAAAAATCCGTACTGCCGCGGAGCGATGCGCGCGCATCGTGCGAACCTTCCTCGCTATGGCTCGGCAGCAACAACCCGAGCGCGTTCCGGTGGCGATCAACGAGGTCGTGTCGGCAGCGCTAGACATCACCGGCTACGCTGTTCGTACCAGTGGAATCGACGTGTCGCTCGATCTTGCCGACAATCTCCCGGCCGTGTCCGCCGACACCGACCAGCTCCACCAGGTGTTCCTCAACTTGATCATCAATGCGCAGCAAGCTCTGCAAGATCAGCCGGGGCCGCGCCGAATTCGCTTGACCAGCCGTTACGACCCGGCCAGCGACGTGATCCGCATCATCGTCGCCGACAACGGACCGGGCATTCCGGCGGGTCTTCGTGCACGGGTCTTCGAGCCTTATTTCACCACCAAGCCGGTGGGCGTCGGCACCGGCGTCGGGCTGGCGGTGAGTCTCGGCATCGTCGAAGCCCATGGCGGCACGCTTACCGTCGATTGTCCGGTCGAAGGCGGTGCCGAGTTCGCGATCACGCTGCCCGTGGGCAATGCCGACGCAGGGGGTACCGCTGCCCCGCCGCCTGTGAAGAAGAGCCCGAGCGCGCGCGCGATACTCGTCGTCGACGACGAAGCGGAAATTCGCGAAACACTGGCCGAGATTCTGACCGACGCGAGGCATCGGGTCGTCACCGCCAGTTCCGGGCGAGAAGCGTTGGAGCGCATGGCCGCCGAGCGCTACGACGTGATCCTCACGGACATCCGCATGCCCGATCTCGACGGGCGCGCCCTGTATCAGGAGGTCGAGCGACGCTGGCCCGAGCAGGCCGGGCGCGTGGTCTTCGTGACCGGGGATACCTTGACCGATGCCTTGCGCGAGTTTGCCGCCGCGAGCGGCCGTCCGGTGATCGAAAAACCCTTCCTGCCAGGCGATCTGCGTGGGGTCGTTGCCGCAATTGCCGGCCCTCCGTGAGCCAGCCTCGTCCGCTGCAGCGGGTCGACTGCGTAGGGCAGCCGGGGGTTGAAGTGCGTGACGATCGTCGTCCAGCCAGGCTGAGCTTTTAGCCAGCCGACGACCGGCTCCCGACAACAAGCTCAATCTCGAGTTGGCGCGCGACGGCTCAGGCACGCGCGTGTCGGGCCATTACTGCGTCACGACCGACGATCCGGCAGGGTGGCAGGATCTGCCACCCCAGGTTCTTTCGAGTCTCAACAACACATTCTGACCCGGGAGACTCCCGATGTTCGAAGATGAACGTCCCTGCCCGTACTGTCGCGGCGCCCGCGAAAACAAGACGAACATCGAGCGGCCTTGCCGGGTCTGCGGCGGCTGCGCGCGTGAGCAGGGCTCACACGACGACGTTTGCCGGGCGTGCAACGGCCGGGGGATGGAGTCGACGTGGGAGGACCAGCCCTGCTCCGCGTGCCACGGCCGGGGCTACCTGTGAACGTGCTTCGCCCCACACTTAGGCAGTGCCGTCCCGGCCTGCAGCCGCGCCGCAGGCAAGGGTTGCGCACACCTTATCCACAGAGCTGTCCCAGGCTAGCTGTGGATAAGTCTGCTCAAATCGCGGTGCATGCCTGATCTGCTGGCGGCGGACTTCCGCAAGCTAGCCGTTGATGGCCGCTGTCATAGGGGTTCCGATGAGAACGACGGCGGCGCTAGGGCGGCCATCCCTGCCTGCCCTACCGGTAAAGCGCGGACATCGTCTACATCACCGTGGCCCGGCGCATGGCATACGTTTCGCGCCCATCCGGCAATCGTCCAGCCACTCATCGGCAATAAGGCCCTCCGGATCGAGGGGTGCCCTGGTTCCGACAACTGAGCGCCCCGCCCTTCGTCCCCGACCCGGACTGCGCAGTCGGTTGGCAACTTCACAAGAGTAGCTGACGTTCGCCAACCTACTGCCCTCGTCGCATCGCCGGCTTGAACTGCCGGTCAGCATACCGTTCGGCGGCTTGCCAACGTCAAGTTTACGGTGCCCCCTCAGAATCACACTTCCGGCCAAAAGCCGCCACCGAGGGCCAGCGCTCGTTAGCGGTCATCCGGCATGGGCCCGCGGTATGCTGCGCACGCGACCCGGATGAATATCGCGGGGCTGATCCTCAAGGAAGCCTCCGACCTCGGATCGTCCACCTAATCGATTCACGCTCTCACGTTGGTCTCAATTTGCGCCTGCCTTGTCTCACCACGAGACGCAGGATCTTCGCGACCTAATTCGGAAGAGTGCTCAGTCGTTTGTTCTTAAAGGAATATCGCGTGCCAGGGCGGAATCAATTAGTTGGCGCGCCCCTTGCATAACGGAGCTAGGACCAAGAAGCCCGGTTCCGTAACGACAACACGAAAAGTGAGGAGACATCAGCCACTCGCTACAACGAATTGAAGGCCCTGCAGAACGGTAAATCATGGGGCGGCCTGCTCCACTTCGACAGGGAGGAGCCTTCTGGTAACCGTCAAGCAAACCAGAAACGGAACGGAACAGCCGCTCTGCCAAGTTGCGTTCGCGCGTCCTGAGGCTACCGATTGGCGCACGGTAGCGACATTATTGTTGTGCGGCGAATCCCCGAAAGGAAATAAAGGATACGAGCCCCCATCGGCGGGCTAAGGAGACAAAACGTGCTGAAGATAACCATGGCCAACACCCTTCGTCGCTCACTTTGCGTAACAGCTGCAATCGTAGTTTGCGCATCAGGGAGTTTGATCACGCCGCCCCGTGCGGTAGCGAGCGAACCGCTGGAAGCCACCCCTCATACCGTATCGGTCAATAGCAAGACACTCAGTCAGCTTCCGTTTTCTGATCGTTCGGACTACGAAGACGCCGCCCGCGGGAGAATCGCCGGCCTGCCCCAGAGCGAGGTGAAGACCGCCGATGGAAGAAGGGCTTGGAACCCCGGTGCCTTCGGCTTTATCGAATCGCCGGATTCGCCTCCCACCGTAAATCCCAGCCTTTGGCGGCAGTCCCAACTGAACGGCATCACGGGCCTGTTCAAGGTCGCCGACAGGATCTATCAGGTCCGCGGCGCGGACCTGGCGAACGTGTCGATCATCGAAGGCGATACGGGAATCATCGTGATCGACGCCCTCATGTCCGAGGAAACCGCGAAGAACGCGCTGAAGCTATATTTCGAGCACCGTCCGCAGAAGCCGATCGTCGGCTTCATCTACAGTCATAACCACGTGGATCACTTCGGAGGCGCCAGAGGCGTTGTCGACCGGGCCTCGGTCGCAGGGGGGCAGACCCAGGTCATCGCCCCGAAGGGGTTCATGGAGACCCTGGTTGCCGAGAACGTCATTGCCGGCCCCGCAATGAACCGACGAATTCAGTACCAGTTCGGTACGGCCGTACCGGTCGGTGCCAAGGGCCGCGTAGACGGGGGCTTGGGCCAGACGATTTCCACCGGAACCGTGACGGTCGTGCCGCCCACGATCGAGATCAGCGAACGGCGACAGAAGATCACTGTTGACGGCATCGAAATCGAATTCCTGCTGACGCTCCATGCGGAGGCGCCGTCGGAAATGGTCATGTACTTTCCGCAGTTCAAGGCTCTCAACACCGCGGAAATCGTGACGCCGCTGCTCCATAACCTCTACGCGATCCGGGGGGCATCGGTGCGCAGCGGCGCGGAATGGTCCCGCTATATCGCTGAGATGATGCACGAATTCCCTCAAGCAGAACTCGTATTCGCCCAGCACCATTGGCCGAAATGGGGCACGGAAAAGGTGAAGAGCTACCTCTCCCAGCAAAGAGACCTGTACAAGTTCATCCACGACCAGTCCGTGCGACTGATGAACAAGGGCTACACGCCGAACGAGATCTCGGCGCAATTGGAACTGCCGCCCACGTTAGCCCAAAGCTGGTGGACCCGCGGCTATTACGGAACCGTGAGCCACAATGCAAAGGCGCAGTATCAACTCTATCTCGGGTGGTACGACGGCAATCCCGCGAGCCTGAATCCGCTGCCTCCGGCGGAAAGCGCCGCGAAGTTCGTAGCCTACATGGGGGGCGAGGGCAATGTGATCGCCCAGGCCAAGAAGGACCTCGAAGCGGGCAATTACCGTTGGGTTGCAGAGGTGACGAAGCACGTCGTGTTCGCCAACCCGGACAATCGCGAAGCTCGCGAACTGCAGGCCCGAGCATTCGAGCAACTCGGCTATCAGAGCGAATCGGCGATCTGGCGCAATGCATACCTTCAGGGCGCATACGAGTTGCGCAACGGCGTGAAGGCCGGTTCCGGAGCCAGGATCGTCAGCCCGGACCTCATTGCCGCGATGCCGACATCCCTCTACTTCGACTATCTCGGCGTCAATCTCGACCCGAGCCGAGCCGACAAGGAAAAGATGGTGCTGCAGTGGAAATTCGAGGACAGCGGGGAGTCGTACGTGGTCAACGTCGAAAACGCCACGCTCACTTACCTTCCCGGCGGTTCTCAGGGTACGCCCGACGCTACCGTCGCGCTCAATCGCGGCGTGCTGGACGACCTGATGATGCGCAAGACGACCTTCGACGAAGCCCTTCGCTCGGCACGCATCAAGGTCACAGGCAATGAAGGGAAGTTTGTCGCCTTCACCAAGCTTTTCGATACCGGCACCCCGGGCTTCGACATGATCGAGCCTTAAGCACCGGGCGCGGCAGGCGAGCTCGACGCCTACCGCTCCAAGCGACACATTACAAAAGCAAGTCGTGGCAGCGCCCGCGTCGCTTCGGCGCCGGACCAAGCCCAACAACGACAGGAGACGAAGATGTCAGACCTTAACCGCAAGGTCCACGAAGCGCTCGCGCAGATCGGGCGAATGACCCGCCGCGACTTCATCCGTTTCGGCGCCGCAGTGACGAGCGCAGCCACGCTCGGCAGCCTGGGCGTAGCGAACGCCGCCCTCGCCGCCCTGCCCGAGGGCGTGCACGTCATGACCGAGTCCGAGCATGCGGTGTTCGCCCGGCTGCTCGCGGTGATGCTGCCCACCGAAGGAAGCCGGCTGGTGCCCACCACCCAGGTGCCAGTGATGCAGACACTGGACGCGGCGCTGCTGGCCACCATGCCGCCCCACCTCCTGGAAGGCCTCAAGGGGGGTGTGAAGTATTTCGATGAGGGCCCCATTCCACGCTACGGCAAGCGCTTCACCGAACTCGACGACGCCGCCGCGGCGCGCTTCTGCGACGAGTGGGCGAACGCGCCGGAGGCGCCGCACCGCGCACTGGCGATGGGGCTGAAGAAGCTGGTGGGCCTGGCCTACTGGGCCAATCCCCCAACCTGGGTGCCCCTCGGCTACGACGGCCCGGTCACCAGGAAGTGGGGCCTGAAGTCCCTCGGCAACGCTCCAATGCCCAAGTGATCCCCGGGAGAGAACGCACATGACCCAGAAAATGATCGCGCAGGTCCCACGCCACGGCCTCAAGCTCACCCAAGCGGCCGACGTCAAGCAGCCTAGCATCCACCTGGCGGCCGACGCGGTGATCGTCGGCTCGGGCGCGGGCGGCGCCATCGCCGCCTACGAACTCGCCGCCAAGGGCAAGACGGTGGTGGTGCTCGAAGCCGGCCCCTACGTGCCCTCGGAGAAATTCACCGAAATGCTGGCCATCGCCATGGGCACGCTGTACCAGGACCACGGGGGCCAGTCCAACACCGAAGGCGACATCAGCATCCTTCAGGGTGCCTGCGTCGGCGGCTCCACGGTGGTAAACGCCGCACTCTGTTTCCGTACGCCGGACTACTACCTCCAGCAGTGGGCGCAGGAGTTCGGGCTCACCAATCTCACTCCAGAAGTGATGGCGCCCTATTTCGACAAGGTCGAGGCCAATCTGCATATTCGCCAGAATGCCCCCCACGAAACCAGCCCCGGCGCCGAGCTGATCAATGCGGGGCTGAAAAAGCTCGGCATCCCACCCGGCATCGCCAAGCGCAACATCAAGGAATGCGGTCTCACCGGCTTCTGCTTCGCGGGTTGCGTGTCGGATCGCAAGCAGTCGATGCTGGTGACCTACCTCCCTTGGGCGGTCGCAAAGGGGGCCCAGCTTTTTGCCGATACCCGTGTCACCAAAGTGCTGGCGGACGAGGGGAATGCCCGGGGCGTGGAGGCCGAAGTCGTCGACCCGGCGACCGGGCGCAAGAAGGCGGATCTGCGCATCGATGCCCCCATCGTGGTGCTCGCCGCCGGGCCGGTACAGACCCCGCTGCTGCTGTTGAAGAGCGGGCTCGCGAACAGCAGCGGCCAGGTCGGCAAGAATTTCGCCTGCCACCCGACGATGTCGCTCACCGCCGAGTTCGACAAGCCGGTGGACGACTTCCACGGCGCCACCCATTCGCTCTACGTCGACAAATACACGCTGCCGGAAGAAGGCGGCTACCTGCTGCTGAACGCGGTGCAGGATCCGGTGGAGGCGAGCTTCCAGGTCGAGCCCGGCACCGGTAAGCCCTATGTCTCGTACATGAGCCGCTACCGCAATACCATCCGCCTGATCACCCTGATCCATGACAAGAATGTCGGCGAGGTGGGCTGGACGGACGGCGCGAAGGCCATCCGGTACACGGTCGACGACGCCGACTTCGAATCGATGAAGGCCGGCCTCAAGACCAACGCCCGGGTGCTGTTCGCCGCCGGCGCGAAGCGCATCCACTTGCCGACCTCGCACGCGCTGGCCATCGAGGGCCCAGCCGAGATCCACCGGGTGATAGACGGGCTGAGAAACGAGCCCTCACGCTATCGCTACACCTCGTTTCATCCGCAGGGCACCTGCCGCATGGGCGCCGATCCGGCGCGGACGGTGGTGAACCCGAAGGGCGAAACCCACGACGTGCGCAGGCTCTACGTCGTAGACGCCAGCCTGTTGCCAACGTCCATCGGCTACAACCCTTCGGAAACGGTGTATGCGCTCGCGCACTACATCGCCGACCAGATCAATGCTCCGCAAGCCTGAGCCAGCGAGGACAAACGACCATGAACCAGGACACTTCCCCCCGCTGGCAGCAGCGCATCTTCTTCGGCGAATGGGCAGCCGGACGCGGCGACGCAGTGCCGGTCATCGAACCCGCTACCGGCGACACCCTGACAATGCTCGCCACTGCCAGTGCCGAGGACGTCGCCCAAGCGGCCCGCCTCGCAACCGAGGCCCAGTCCGCCTGGGCCGCACTGCCCTTTGACCGCCGCGCCGCCGTGCTGCGCAAGGTCGCCCAGTTGCTGGAAGCGCGCGCCGGCGAGATCAACCAGTGGAACATCCGCGAATGCGGGTCGATTCCGCCCAAGGCCGAATGGGAACTGGCCGCCACCGTCGAGCAGGCCCACATGGCGGCGGCGATGCCCATGCAGGCGATCGGCGAGATCTTCCCCTCCTCCATGCCCGGCCGGCGCAACTACTGGCAGCGGGTGCCGATCGGCGTGGTCGGCGTCATCGCGCCGTGGAACTTCCCCATCCTGCTCGGCCTGCGCTCGGTGCTGCCGGCCCTCGCCATGGGCAATGCAGTCATTCTCAAGCCCGACGTGCAGAGCGCGATCTGCGGCGGCCTGCTGCTCGCCGAGCTGTTCGAGGACGCCGGACTGCCCAAGGGCGTGCTCCACGTGCTGCCCGGCGGCCCCGCCACCGGCGACGCCCTGGTGCGCCATCCGGCGGTGAAAATGATCTCCTTCACCGGCTCCACTGCCGTCGGCCGCCAGATCGGCGAGACCTGCGGGCGCATGCTGAAGAAGGTGGCGCTGGAGCTCGGCGGCAACAACGCCATGGTGATCCTCGACGACGCCGACCTCGAATCCGCCGCCTCCTGCGCCGCCTGGGGCGCCTTCCTCCACCAGGGCCAGATCTGCATGCAGGCCGGCCGCCACATCGTCCACCGCAAGATTGCCGGACGCTACGCGGACCTGCTGGCCGCGCGCGCGGAAGCGCTGGTGGTCGGCAACCCCGCTACCGGCCCGGTTCACCTCGGCCCGCTCATCAACGACCGCCAGGCAACGCGTGTCGCCGAGGTGGTGGAGCGCTCGGTGGCACAGGGCGCCCGCGTCCTCGCCGGCGGCAAGCGCGACGGCCGCTTCTACCCGGCCACCGTGCTCGCCGACGTGACCCCAGAGATGCCCGCATGGGACGAAGAGATCTTCGGGCCGGTTGCGCCGATCACGGTGTTCGACACGGACGAAGAGGCGGTGGCGCTGGTCAACAGCTCCGACTACGGCTTGTCCGCCGCGGTGCATAGCGCGTCGATATCACGCGCGCTGGCGCTGGCGGCCCGGCTCAAGGCCGGCATGGTCCACATCAACGACCAGACCGTGAACAATGAATTCCAGGTGCCTTTCGGCGGCATGGGCATATCGGGCAACGGCAGCCGCTTCGGTGGCCCGGCCAGCTTCGAGGAATTCTGCCAGACCCAGTGGGTTAGCGTCATGGATCGCGGGATCCAGTATCCCTTCTGACACGGCGCCCTGCAGCCGCATCTTCGGTCGCAGGCGGGCGGGCGTTGGTGCGGTGCACCATCACGGACGGTACCATGACATGGCTTATCCGCGTATAAATAGGGCTTTGGTAATAGCGGCCGACGCCTCGCCGCCGCCCGGCGGCGAGGCGTCGGCCCCTCAGCTGCCCGCTATGAACGCCACACCGATTCCGTCCCTGGAAAGCGCCGTCGCTGCCCGACGGGCCTATTTCGAGCACGGCCTCAGCCCGAGCGATCTGATCGACGATGCGATCTTCCGCTCATGGACGCGCTGTACGGCGGCCGACCGCAGGGAGCGCGAAGCAGTCGAGTTCCAGCCAGTTGGCCACGCGCAGCTGCGCCAGTTGCGCGATCGCAGCAACGACTTGCTTCGCGCTGCGCGCGAACCGCTGGAGCGGCTGGCGCGCGCTGTTTCCGGCGCAGGCTATGCGGTACTGATGACGGACCACCGGGGGTACGCCCTGTCCGTGGCGGGAGCCATTGACCAACGTCCGCACCCGATGCGGCTCGCCTTCCGGCCAGGGGTCGATCTTTCCGAGTATGCGATCGGCACGTCGGCGATGTCGTGCGCATTGACCGAGCGCCGCCCGGTACGGGTGTTCGGGCCCGAGCACTTCTTCTCGGCCATCCGCGGCTTCCACTGCGCGGCCGCGCCGATCATCGCGCCCGACGGCACCCTCGCCGGCGTGATCGATATCACCCGCGATTCGCCGCTGGCCGATCCCGGTGCGCTCGCGCTGGTTCACCAGTCCGCGCAAGCCATCGAACGCGAGCTCTTCCGCGCCCTGCCCGCCGCACTCACCCTCGCGCTCGGCTGGCATCCGGCGCCGACGGTGGGGGAACTGACGCTATTGGTCGCCTTCGGCGCCGAGGGCGAACTTCTCGCAGTCAACGAGCCCGCACGGCGCTTCATCGGTGCCGACGCCCTGTCCGCCGCGAGCCGTTTCGAGGATCTGGTCGACGGCCGTTTCGGCGACTGTGCGGCGGCCTTTCTCCGTGGCGCCGAGGCGCTGCCGCTACGGCTGCGCTCCGGCCTGCAGCTCTACGCCACGCTCGCCGATCCGCCCGCACGCCCCACCCCGGTGACCCGGCCGACTTCGCACGCGGCTCCAGTTACCGGCTCACTGGAGTTCGGCGACCCGGCGATCAGCGTCCGGCTCGACGCCGGCTGTCGCGCACTCGCCAACGGCCTGCCGCTGCTTGTGCTGGGCGAAACCGGCAGCGGAAAGGAAATGGTGGCGCAAACCCTGCATGCCCGTAGTCGCTATGGCGACGGTCCGCTTGTGGCGCTCAACTGTGCGGCCATCCCGGAAACTCTGATCGAAAGCGAGCTTTTCGGCCACGTCGAGGGCGCTTACACCGGCGCCCGGCGCGGTGGCATGCCCGGCAAGATCGAGCAGGCCGACGGGGGGACGCTCTTTCTTGACGAGATCGGCGACATGCCGCTGCACCTGCAGGCGCGGTTGCTGCGTGTACTGGAAACACGTGAGGTTAGTCGACTTGGCAGCGTGACCAACCGCAAAGTGGATTGCCAACTGATTTGTGCCACTCATCAGGACATCCCACGCGCAGTCCGGGAAGGTCGCTTCCGCGCCGATCTCTATTACCGCATCAACGGATTCTCCTTGCGGTTGCCACCGTTGCGTGAGCGGAGCGACTTACGGGCACTGATACACGCCCTACTAACGGGTATTGGCAACGGCTCTAGGCAGTTGTCGAGTGACTCCATGCAACTGCTACTGTCCCATCCCTGGTTCGGCAACACGCGCGAACTGAAACACGCGCTTTGCTATGCCGATGCAATGGCCGACCCTGACGACGCACTGTTGCCGGCGCACTTCCCCGAATTCTCAGCGCCCGACGCTTTGCCAGGCTGCAGTCCCATGGGTGGGTTGCTGCTAACACTCGAGGAGGACGCCATCACCCGCAGCTTGCAGGCCACCAATGGAGACGTCCGCATGGCCGCCAAGATGCTGGGCATCAGTCGCGCCACGCTCTACCGCAGGCTGCGCAAACGGGCCACAACTGAGGCCGTGTCGCGATCAGTTCAGTGACAGCGCCGCCGGAACCGACGCGGGGGATAGGAGTGATTCGCTCGCGCATCGCTTTCGCAAGCCCCCCCAAGGACAGCTTTGGGTCGCTATGCAGAGGTCTACATAGCGACCCTTACCTGTCCGTCGCGGTTTTCCGAAGCAGCCATTCCGCAAAACAGTGCCGGTGCCAGCTTCAGACGTTGCAGGAGCCGCAGCACGCCCTCGTCGAAAAAGATCGAAATGAGGACGACATGCTACGAGTGCTCGCTCACGGATCGAGCAGAATCCACCAATCAGCCCATCGCCCGCGGCACATCCTGCTCAGTGGTCGTTTATTATTGGTCGAATTTGCCCATTCATGGAGGTTTGTGACGCTTGCTTGATCGCGATTGGAAGCCGGGAAGACATGCGTGGTGCATCAATTGAGAGCTCTTCTGGTTCACGACTTTGCACCGAGCACTAGGCACAATACCTGTGCAATCGCTTCTCAAACAGGAGTAACCCTGACATGAACTTCCGTATCACGATCAATGCGCTGGGTTCCGCCGCACTGCTTGCGTGGGCCGCTCCCTCCTTGGCGGATGGGCCCGGCGACAAGATCACGCCCAACTTCGAGCAAGGTATTCCCAACATCCCTGGCAAGTCGCTGGTGGCTGTGGAGGTTGATTACCCACCGGGCGGGACATCACTTCCGCACGTTCACGCCAAGTCCGCATTCATCTACGCCTATGTCGTGTCCGGCTCGATCGAGTCGAAGGTCAACAACGGCGAGAGCCGTATCTACAAGGCTGGGCAGAGTTGGTCGGAGCCGCCGGGCGCCAGTCATCCAGTGAGCCGCAACGCGAGCAAAACCGAACCCGCAAAGCTGCTTGCAATCTTTGTAGTGGATACCGACGACAAAGAACTGACAACGTTCAAGTACTAACTTTTCAATAAGTAGTGTCACTATAGAGCGTATTGACACTCTGGTTGCCGGAAGAATGACTTCACGAGCTCGGGGAGTTTCTGAATGCTGCGCAGGGCCCCGAGTGCGAGGCGCTTCATGTCCTCCTTGCTCTCGACCCCCTGGCGCGAAACCTTGCGCTTCACATGCGCCCAGACCGTTTCGTCCGGGTTCAGGTGCGGCGAATACGGCGGCAGGTAGAACAGCTTCAGCCGGCCGCCGAGGCTGTCGACATAGGTCTTGATCAACTTTGCCTTGTGGATCGGATGACCATCGACGATGACGAACACCGGCTTCTGAGCGCCGATCATCAAGCGCTTGAGGAACTCCAGAAAGACCT
>Ga0209347_1001140_pt1 | contig 48268 bp, 50 predicted proteins | sample AutmiccommuBRH23_FD_187382 | JGI IMG/M metagenome (GOLD analysis project Ga0209347, IMG submission 187382) | Deep subsurface microbial communities from Mt. Terri, Switzerland - Autotrophic microbial communities BRH/23 (SPAdes) (version 2) | ecosystem: Environmental > Aquatic > Deep subsurface >... | reverse complement strand
AGGAGGTAGAGTCCATCCTACGGCGCGAATGTATTCGTCTGTGGATCTGCGCCTTCGGCATAAGTCTCCACTGGAGACTTACGTCACCGAAGACTCGATGTTCAACTTTAGTTGAACGAGTTCACTGATTGTTTGAGTAAGTACGAATTAAACACTAAGAGCCCGGTGCGAATAGTACGCACTGGGCTCTTTGCTGGGATAGCAATGTCAATTCGCAAATAATTTTATTTGAGAAATCCATTAAGGATTGTATCCTCTGCTTCCTGCTCTGAGAATCCCAGAGACATTAATTTAATTAACTGTTCAGATTCTATTCTTCCAATAGCAGCCTCATGCACAAGTTGTGCTTCACTATGATAAGCAGAAATCCTTGGGGTTGAAAGAACCTGCGCATTATGCATGATAATAGCATCACATTGTATATGACCACGACCTTTATTCCGACCTACTAGATCAAAATAAAATACTTGCTTGGAATCGTCCTGAGCGACCGACCGGGATATAATTTGGGCGGAAGAATCTACTCCTAATAATTCTACAGTAATAGTTGATTCTGCTTCTTGGTCCTTGTAGGTAAGAAGTCTTTCAGTGACTACAAGCTTAGCATTATCCATTAGACGGACTTCAGTATCCCTTTTGGTTTGATCAATCCCCTTTATTTGAATCAGTTCGAGTTCGACTACAGCACCTTCTTCTACTTCAAGAATCGTTTTAGGATTTAAAACCCGTTGCCCTTTTCCTTCACCCTGTCCATAGTGTTTTTCTACATACTTGAGTTTGGCTCCTTTTCTAACATAAAAGGTGTGTATTCCGTCATGCTGAGATTTTTGGTGTCCTGAATTATGTATTCCACATCCAGCAACGATCAAAACGTCCGAGTATTCTCCAACTTCAAAGGTATTATAAACAATATCATTAATATTTTCTTCTGTTACAATGACCGGAATATGAATACTTTCCCCTTTGGTATAGGGTTTTATGATCACATCAATTCCTGATTTATCCGTTTTGGTGACGATATCAATATTTGCGGTTGTATTACGTTGGACCCCTACTCCATTTTTACGAATGTTAAAAGCCCCTTGTGGAATTTCATGAAGATCGGCCACTTTCTCTAGCATCAGTTTATCCAATGCATTCAGCACTTTGACCAACTCCTTTCACACATTTAGCACTGCACGCACAAGCATCGTTATTCATAATTCCAGCAAGAATTATATCTCGTTCGGATTGTGCACTGATCATGCCATTGGACATAATGATGATTTCATCCGCCAACTCCATGATACGTTCTTGGTGGGAAATAATGATAATGGTTGTATTATATTTCACGTGGATATCTCTAAATGTTTCTGCGAGTTTCTGAAAGCTCCATAAGTCAATCCCTGCTTCTGGTTCATCAAAAACCGCAACCTTGAGATTTCGGGCAAGCACTGTGGCGATTTCAATTCTTTTCATTTCTCCCCCTGAGAGACTGGCATCCACATCCCTGTTCAGATAATCTTGAGCACACAATCCAACGTCATACAGCAGATCACAAATATTTACTTTTTCCGGATTATGCGAGGCGGCCATTTTTAAAAGTTCTTTAACTTTTATCCCTTTAAAACGCGGGGGACTCTGAAAAGCATACCCGATACCCTTACGAGCTCTCTCTGTAATATTCATGGGTGTTATATTTTGACCGTCGAGTAGGATTTCGCCTGAGGTAGGATTGTAGACACCCATAATGATTTTAGCCAGAGAGGATTTTCCTCCTCCATTGGGACCTGTAACGACATATATTTTTTTCTCATAGAATTGCAGATTAATATTCTTTAGAATCTCAAAACCATTATCTCCTTCTATTTCCAGAGATACTTTTTGTAGCTCAAGCATTCATACTCCTCCTTTTGTGTCATCTATGATCAACAATAACATAATTCTACATTTTATTGTAGCCGAATAGTTTAAGTAGCTACCTAAAAAGTCGGATGTAATAGTATTATCAACCTTGTTATTAAAAAAAAGATAAGTCTGAAGTCCATGTAGGTCTATGTAGGGCGGCGGTCTTAAGAGACCACCGCAGATTTTACTAAGCAAATTGCACTGTTCCACCGGCTGATTGAACTGCACTAATGATTGAGTCTAGACTCATAGCATCACCAGATCCGCCACCAAGGAAAGGCAAACGAATAATTAAACAAATTCCACTAGGTGAAGCAACTTCGATAAGGTTTAATAGATTAACAACGGCGCCAGGTGGTATAAAAATTCGTAGCAGTGTTCCAGGCAGTGGACCACATTGAGGGGGTTGCGGTTTTCTATGACAGCCAGCTTGAACTGATGGAGATGCTTGGGGGGAAGTAGATCTTCGGTAAAGCATAACATCACTCCTCTACTTTTATGCAACTGTTTTCACAGTCCATAAGAATTAAGAACAGAGGAGTAAAAACTGTTGGAGTGGAGAGTTTTGCCTTACCTACTATAGAGTATGATTGATTGTCCAATATGGTTCACCGAAGCAACTTACTTATGAAGTTATAGTGAGGCACAGGGCCCGACTGAACATTTACCGCAAACATCGCATAACCCCAAGTCTGGAAAGAGTTTATCCACTTCAAGCAAATGAGTATAACAGCGCTGTTTGTTCAGACCTTCGAGAGTCAAAGCCCCAGTAGGGCAGTTTTTTACACAGAACTGACAGGTGTAGTCTCTTTTATAGAGACAGTTCTCTCTGGTTGGACGAGGGGAGGATGGAATTTTAGCTGAAATAACGGTGCTACCGAAACGACCAGCGCATCCGGCTTTAGTAATCAGCAGGTGGTTAATTCCGAAGGTACCTAGCCCTGCAACATAGGCCATGCTTTTGTTTGACCAACTGGTTGTTAAATCTTGCTCATTAAAATTATGAGTAGCTGGTTGTGTAACCACATTTATTCCCAGGGAAACTAGTTCTTTTTTGAGCTCAAAACTAATCGTTTCGATTAGCTTGTTCGTTTCTTTATAGGCTACAGCCCATTCTCTAGCTATTTCAGAGCCTTTTCGATTAGCAGTAATAATTGTTTCGGCAAATGGTATGAAGAAAGCTATAACTGTTTCAGCGTTAGAAAGGAGTTCGGTCGGATGTAAATGATGTGGACCGACAATTTCTTTCATTTGATTAAATAATGGGTCATGTGCAGATGCAAATCCAATCAGTGGTTTGCGATATTGTGTAATAGTCTTGGCATTCTCGATCTGGCGATTGATTAATTCTTCAACTTTCTCAGCTAAGATCAGCAATAGTTTCATCTCCTATATAGTCTTCCTTTGTAATATCAAAGCAATTGTCTGGAAAGAGCTTTGCATATACATTCGAAAAGAGACGGTATACAATGCCGCCTCTTTCTACTTGGCCATCATAACTACCTCTTTACACAACTTTTATAATCCATTCGATAAAAGATTCTACCTTATAGAAGGCATATGCCGGATTCGTAGCCAACACTTTTTGAACCTGTGCAGTTTCAGCCCAAAGCGCACTAATTGGTAAAACACCCACTTCTCTGGCGGCTTGGACGTCATAAGCAATGTCACCCACATAAGCGACTTCATCAGGCGGAAAATTCCAACGCTTTAGGATTTGCTGAATATGTTCAGGTTTACTAGCCCGGTCTTCTGAACCAGTTATAATCACTTCAAAAAAACGTTTTAATTTGGAATGTTTTAAGGATATTTCCATGCTTCCAGCACCTTTTCCGGATACAAGGGCTAACTTTACTTTTTTTCCTTGAAGCAGATTGAGAGCTTCGACAATACCTGGAAATGGCTCAGCATAATGCACATGAAGCTGGTCATATTCGTCTAGATAAAACTGTAAAGTTTCTCTCCATGACTCAGGAAACAGTTTTTTAAAAATTCCTTCTTCGGAGGGCCCAAATAAGGAAGATAGCTCTTTGTCGGAGAATTCATGATCAGAGAATTTTGACAGGGTACGGCTAAAACTGGTTCGTACTACTGGCAGTGAATTAATTAACGTCCCGTCCAGATCAAATATAAATCCTTTGAGTTTCATATTCTACCCCTTTTGCTCCTTCTTGTTTTTTATCCGGATAAGTTCAACTAAAGGAACGAGTCGCGTCGGAAGTGGACTCTAACCCACCTGAAGTTTACGAAGAACCCACCCCAACTTTATAGAAGTGGGGGATTTTTTTGATTCATTCTATAACATAATTAGTTCAAACGCCATACCTATTAGTGAAAAGGGAAGCAATCTCTTACCTCCATGAGTAAGGAGCACTACGAAATATTTCTGGTTTATTATGGAAAAAGATGACTAATTATATGCATACCTGAATAGTTTAGATTGGATAGTTTAATATTTATGAATAAAAGGATGTGCTAAGTTGGAGTCTTATTCTAATCTTAAGGCAAACTTATTTTATTTAGATAATGGCTATTACCTATCTAAAAATGATCCTTTATTTTGGAAAAAGCTATTTCAAAGAAAAGCAGATAATGAAGAAGCAATGTACCATGTGGGATTGGACATAGAAAATGAAGCCAAAAAATACTTGGCAATCTATTATACTACAAGAGTTGACAAATATTTAGATTTGTATCATAAAACAATAACCCAATCTTTAAATTTAGTAAAATGTTCTTTCAACAAAGGGTTTTTACCTGCAAGATTAGAGGTTCTTAGAATGGAACGAGAGATGAAATTAATCGAGAAGAAAATATCTGAGATTACTAAACCTTCTACACTTAGTAGAAACCAAGTAATATTATTATTTATAGCAGCCATTATTCTGAGTGTCCTAGGTGCATTCTTTTTCCTACCTTATAATGTAGCTAAGACAACTAATTATTCTAATAATAACTATGCTTATATGTTGCCATATGAAGTAATAGAGAAAAAACCCACGAAATCAATGGTTATCCCTGATAATCAATCTGAAATCATTATTCTTGAAAAAGAAGTAAGCAGAGAGAAATTGGTTAACGCACTTGTTGGAAGGCTAAAGATGGATTATGAAAAGCATCCTAGAACTGCAAAACAAGTATTGGCACTGAATGAATACAAAAGAGAAATTGGTATGGCGGTCTGGGCAGGGGGAGATAAGAATATCCAAGTCTATATTTATCCTTCAGACAATGAGGCGGCAATGAATAACAAGGAACTTCAATTGTGGGAGACTACGACTGTAGTTAGAAGTGCTTTATACCAATTTGTAAGGAAGAATGGGTATATGCCTAAAGATCTAAAAGCTTTAAATCAACCGTATCCCAATAATTATTTAAGTAAATTCCCAAAAGATCCATATGAGTTGAAGAATACTGTCACCAATTCTCTGACAAGAGACGGGGGGTGGTTTTTTTCGTTTGTAGAGTTTCCGAGTAAGAGGGACTTAGTTTCGGTCGTAAAAGATGCACTAAAGCCAAACATTCCCTATGATAAGGATATTCCATTTATGCCCCTTTCTATTTCAATTGATAAGGAGAACAATACTCTATCTGTTATTTCAAAAGACCGGATTATTCGTAACTATACTGTTACCCTAGGTAAAGATGACTCAACTCCAGAAGGGGATTTTTTGATATCTAAAAAAGTTATGAATCCTGATAAAATTGTCCCTCAAGCTGATAATGTGTATGGGACAAGAGCAATGGAATTGTCAAATATGAATTATGCGATACATGGTACTAATACCCCTTCAAGTATTGGCAAAAATATTTCTCAGGGTTGTATTCGATTGAACAATTCAGACATCGAAGAATTATATGCAATGACACCTCTCAATACAGCGGTTAATATATCCAAGAATCCATCTGCCACAATTTCCACTGAAATAAATTTTTATTCACCAAATAATGATTTGTACTATTACATTAATGATGCAATTGAAGAAGATCATTTAACCAAATATCATTGGGCCGATTAGCGTCAGATTGCTATATGTATAAGATTACCAGAATACAATAAAGCGTAGTGGAACAGACTATGATCATAGGTAGCTTGATAGATATCTAAAAATTTATCAAACCAACAATTTAGGTGACTTGCGCAAAACCCCCACTTCTATAAGTGGGGGTTGGTTTTAATTAAACACTAACTTTTCTAATTATTAATATTTTTGGAAATTATTTAGTAAAAAAGACAAATGTTGATACATGTTAATACTTGTTCTACTAATTATTATTAGAAATAAAGGAATTTAATTATACCTTGCCGAATAGCAAAAAGTCAGTTCAAAATGTATTAATATAAGAAACTTAAAGTATATTTATTAGCTAAATCATGTTAAATAGGTATAATGTGTAGTGAGGCTCCTTATTTAGCAATGGGGCGGAAGGAGAAAATAGAAGTCTATGCGTATCGTCATTGTTGGAGCAGGAAAAGTAGGATTTAGTTTGGCCCAGCGATTATCAGAAGAGGAACATGAAATTATCGTTATTGAGCAAGATGAGGAGCGACGGCTCATCGTTCAGAATAGTTTGGATGTGATGACGATTAGCGGTAACGGAGCAAGCCCACAATTTTTAGCAGATTTTGGTTTGCAAAAAGCCGATCTTATGGTTGCAGTAACGGATCGGGATGAAGTCAATATGATTGCCTGCATGGCAGCTAGACAATCTGGAATACCTCACACCATTGCTCGTGTTAGAAATCAGGAGTATGCAGGGAAAAATCAGCTAGAATTTAATAAAGCCTTAGGTATTGATGTAACAATCAATCCAGAAATGGTAACAGCAGTTGAAATTAGTCGCATTCTTCTTACACCCGCAGCCTTAGATGTTGAGGATTTCGGTGATGGCAAAGTGCGTCTGTTAGAAGTTCGAATTAGAGCAGAGTCTCCGTACGTTAATATTCAGCTTAAGAGATTAACGCTGCCAGAACGTATACTCGTTGTAGGAATCCTACGTCAGAACCGAATGATAATACCTAATGGTATGGATTGCCTATTACCGGAGGATAGTGTCTTCTTTGTCGGAGCACAAGCATCGATTGAAGAATTCAGTGAACAATTCGCTGAAAGGAAAACCAAGATTCAACGGGTGATGATCATTGGTGCAGGTCGCATCGGGAGACATCTTGCAAAGATTTTAGATGATGTAGGAATGTCAATTAAAGTTATCGAGAAAAGTCGAGAACGTTGTAACGAATTGGCAAAAAGTATTGATAAAGGACTCGTGCTCTGTGGGGATGGGACAGATATTGACCTCCTAATCGAAGAGGGAGTTGGGGAAACGGATGCGGTAGTTTGTCTAACGAGTGACGATAAACTGAATTTATTGCTCGCCCTTCTGACTAAGGATCTCGGAACTCAAAAGACGATTGTTCGCGTGGGTCGTTCCGAATATATGTCTCTCATGGGTAAGGTAGGTGTTGATGTTATACTTTCTCCGAGGCTCTTGACTGCGGGAGTGATTTTGCGTCAAGTTCGCGCCGGTGAGGTTGTTGCAGTATCGCTACTGGAAGGTGCTAAAGCGGAGGCGATGGAAATCGTGGTCTCTGCCAAGTCTTCGATTATTGGTCGAAAACTAAAAGATGCTAGGATTCCTAGCAATATGTTGATTGGTGCTTTATTGCGTGGAGATGAGTTAATTATTCCTAATGGTGATACTATACTCCAGCCCAGTGATCGCGTTGTTATCTTTACATTGCCGAGTTCCATTAAAAAAATCAGCAAAATCTTTTAAGGTAGGGTTCTATAATGAACTATTCATTAGTCGAAGGTATCCTTGGCCGCCTTATGGTCGCTTATGCGGCTTTCATGGGGGCTCCATTGTTGGTTTCCTTGATCTGGCAGGAAAAAAGTGTGCTTGCGTTTCTCATCTCTATCGTTGTAACCTTAATTTTAGGGGTTATCCTAGTGGCACATGGTGCTAAAGACGGGCGAATGGGTTTGAGGGAAGGATTTGTCATTGTCGCCGGGGCTTGGATACTGACTGGCATAACTGGCGCTTTACCTTTTGCTTTGAGCGGAGCTGTACCGACCTATCTTGACGGATTGTTTGAAACAGTATCTGGTTTAACTACAACAGGGGCGAGTGTTATAGACAATGTTGAAATACTCCCTAGGAGCATTCTCCTTTGGCGTAGCATGACCCAGTGGCTAGGGGGTATGGGGATTATAGTTTTGTTTATCGTCTTTCTGCCTAACATGACAGGGGCGGTTCATCTATTTAAGGCAGAGGTTCCAGGGCCCATTTCCGAACGTGTTCTCCCCAGAATTCGCGATAATGCTTTAAAACTCTGGCAAATCTACTTGGGCTTTACAATTACTCAAATACTACTCTTGATGCTTGTGGGTATGACTTGGTTTGATGCCATCAATCATTCCTTTACAACGATGGCGACTGGTGGCTTTTCTACGAAGGGTGCCAGCATCATGTACTATGATAGTTTAGGGATTGAGCTGGTAGTGATTATTTTTATGATTATTGCTGGAGGAAACTTTGGTCTTTATTACCTGGCTTGGCGCTCAGGAGTAAAAAAGATTCTTAAAGATGTTGAGTTCCAATTTTATCTGCTAATTATCGCTGTCTCAACGCTGATGATCGCCCTGAGCTTGTGGTGGACGATGGGAACAGGGAGTGGAAATTCACTGCGGCAGGCGCTCTTTCAGGTTGTTTCAATTATGACCACAACGGGGTATGCTTCAGCAGACTTTAATCAGTGGCCTTCTGTAAGCAAGTTTATCCTATTATGTCTAATGTTTATTGGTGGAAGTGCGGGATCGACTGCTGGTGGAATAAAAGTTTCTCGAATTATCCTGCTGTTTAAACTAGGTTGGGCTGAGTTAAGAAGGGCAATCCACCCGAAAGCAGTCATTAATGTGCGCTTTGCGAAAAGTTCAGTTGATCCTGTTGTTTTAAATACCGTGGCTGTCTTTTTCTTTCTCTTTCTGAGTATATTTGCCTTTGCAACTTTGCTGCTTACAGCAACAGGCTTAGAACCATTTGATGCCATGAGTGCAGTGGTTGCTACTTTAGGGAATGTTGGTCCAGGATTTGGAGTGGTTGGTCCGATGACCACGTTTTCTTCTATTAATCCCTTTGGAGAAAGCGTCCTTATTCTATGTATGCTACTTGGCCGACTGGAGCTCTTTACTTTGCTTGTACTGATACAGCCAGAATTTTGGCATAGTCGTAAAGGCTGGTAGTAAGTCAAAAGCCTATGCTTGTTAAAGCAAGTATAGGCTTTTTGTTGTAGTGCGCTAACATAAAACATAATTCAAGACTCGCACTTTTTAAGTGGGAGTCCTATTTATGATTCAGTGAGGTAGAGTCTCAATTGATACTATCGTAAATTGGAAAACGGCAAAATGTACCATTGTGAACATTGTCGCATTATGTTAGATTAACGTAGAAAGAGTAATTTATTGCCTATTTAACGCTAACCACGCCGAAATATTCGATGTGGCTCTAATGCGAAAGGAGTGTATCAAGATGTCACAAAAAAAGAGTGTAACTTTATCTCGACGTACCGTGATAAAAGGTGGAGTATTGTTCGGTACGGCTGTAGCAATTGGCTTTATGCCAATGAAGATTTTACGAGCTGAAGTAACTAACAAAGAAAGTCTAGCAAAAAACACAAAAAAACAAATTGGTTTCAGCTATGAGGAAGGAAAGTGTATCAAATGTGAGTCTTGTGTAAGAATTTGTCAAGAAACTTATGAATGGATGTCGGATACTCCTTGGAGAAGACTTCTTCGCAACGAAAAGGGCGATATCTTATCTATGAGTTGTAATCACTGTGCTGACCCTGCTTGTGCAAAAGTATGTCCGGTAAAAGCTTATACAAAAAGGGAAAGTGACGGCATTGTCATTCAGGATTCAAGTAAGTGTGTTGGTTGCGGCTATTGTTTATATGCCTGCCCCTATCATGCGCCTCATATTCAGAAAAAAACAGGTGCTGTTTCTAAATGCCATTTTTGTTACAAGTTGCAGGATTCAGGATCGGGTCCTCTATGTGTAGGGGTTTGTCCTACACAAGCGTTGACTATAGGTGATATGGAGGAATTGTCGCAAAAGGGAAATTTGAATTATAAAGGGCTTCCTAATCCAAAGATTACGAACCCATCTATGATTGCGATTTCTAAGGAATAATAAACGGGAGGAGGAATTGAAAATGGGACATTGGGGTTGGCTCATTGCCGTTTACCTATTTTTAGGTGGACTTGGCGCAGGCGCATATCTCTCTTCTTTTGCAGCGGAAAAAGGAATTTTGGGCAAAAAAACCAATTTGAATCGAGTTGGTTACTATGTTTCAGGACCAATTGTTGCTTTTGGAGCTTTGTTATTGATCACAGATTTGGGTCAAGGCCTAAAGAAACCGTGGTTGATTATAAACATGTTCCTTAATTTCAGTTCGGTAATGACTTGGGGGATTTATATTCTTACGGCTTTTATCTTTGTTGCCTTAATAAAGGCTTACTTTGTATGGAAGAAGAGAAAAGCTCCAGATGTGTTATCATATGTTGGCGCAATATTAGCGTTAGCAACAGCTGCTTATACAGGAATGCTCTTGACAGTAGTGCAGGGAGTGCCTTTTTGGAATTCATATCTAATGCCAGTGGTTTTTGTGGTATCTGCCCTTTCCACGGGTTTATCGTTGACCTCATTACTAGCTCATTTCCTCGAAAAACACCAGGCACATGAGGTGCGTGTTTCACAAGTCCATTTATGGCTGGTTAGCGCTGAAATCATAGTCCTCGCTGCATTCTTTGCAATCATTTATTCAAGCCAAGGGGCTGTCGCGAAGTTATCCGCTAACCTATTACTGACAGAATCCCTTTCTTTACCTTTCTGGCTACTTCTTATCATATTAGGGCTAGTTGGACCGCTGTTTTTTTACATTCAGCAGTCTCGTAGCTATAAAAAGACTACGCTATTGTTGCTGAAAGAACAAAGCTTGTCTCAGAGCGCAGATATGCTAGAGGAAGCAAAACAGGGTGCCGGAGGTAGTGCAAAAAGTCGAAATATCCTATTGCTTTGTGATGGAGCTGTGATGGTCGGTGGACTGACGTTACGATGTTTGATTGTTTTTGCAGCACTTCCAGTTTGGAATGGTCTATTGATTTAACGGTTTACAAGGATCTGCACCATGATGAGCTATTGATTAATATATTTACAATGGAGGTCTAAGGGGCTGTAACAAAACTTGTTCTTAAGTTTGTTACAGCCTTGTTTATTATTGTAAAATAAGGATTATTCACAATCGTAAGTGCATAATCTTCTTTGTTGTATTCCACAAAGGAGTTTTAAAGCTCCTATTTAGACTTTAGAACTGTTTTATAGACATCACCTATTGCAAGTCTTAGATGGCTAGGAGTAATTCTAGTGGTTAAGAGCAGACAGTCAGACATTGAAGGAGAACTATCCTCCTGCGAACTTGAGATAATCAAAGTAGAGAATTAGAAGAGGAGATCACTAAGTTTCTTGCTATGCCGAAAAGTGTAAGAACGGTTAGATGTCTGTAGCTGCCATTATTTTAGTAACTATATAAAGTGTAAGTTGGCGGATTAATCACAAATAATGTATTATTATAAGTGTAGAAGCATGGAATGAATGTTTTCTGATCTTAAGAAATTGAAAAAGGATTTATTTTGAAAGGATGAAGTATGAGATGGCAGTTAAGGCACAGCGTATCTATTCTGAACAGTGGAATCTCTCTGAGGAAGATATTAATGGTCTTTTTCTTATTGACGACTTAAAATCCGAAATTGGAAGGGACCCTGGCATAAAGGTACTTCGTGATGATGAAATAAGACTTCAGTATCCTAGTCAATATAACATCTCTGTTCAGGCGAGAGCATACAACCAGGGGCTTGTTCAACTTTTACAGGAGTATTTCAACACTTACAGTGATAGTCCCAAGCTTGCAGAGTTGTTAGGGATACAATTACCGCAGATTATGTGGGTTGATACATTAGGCTTTGAAGAACCTTTGATTAGCCTTCATATTACTAAGCTTAACAAACATGAAATCTTTATTAATGATATTGTATTAGTTAAAAATGAGGACTTTGATTTATTAAGTGAGGGCATTATTGAAAACGTACTTAATAATTTGCGACTATTTGCTAAGGAACAGGAGGCTAAATACCTATCTGGATATGCTACTAATCGTAGCACATTAAACCTATTAAAAGATAAGGGGTTTATTGAAGACAAGAGAGAAGGCATGGGTAATGATTATCTATGGAGATTAGCCGCTATAAGGGGCGAGCAATTGCCCTTCTATGAAGAGTTGTAATAATCATGACAAATATTATAACGATCTTCTCAGATTTCTTATGACCCTTTTGCATGATAGGGAAAGTCCCGCTTGATCAGTTGGTCAAGGATAAAAATTTAACCACAAAATGGAAGGCCTTTGAACTTAGGCCAGAGGGAATTGAACTTCCTGATAAATCACCGGAATATATGGCTAGAGCGAAGACGGGTATTGAAGTCTTAGGTCAAAAGTATGGGCTTCAAATGACCTTTAATAATAAGAGTAAGCACTCAAGATTAGCCCTGGAAGGGTCTAAATTTGCAGAAGAACAGGGGCTTGGTAACGCATATCATGACGCAGTTTTTGCAGCTCAATTTCAAGATCAAAAAAACATTAATGACTTAAGCGTTTTAACCGAGCTTGCGGCACAGATTGGACTAGATCAGGAAAAATTTAAGCAGGCTCTCGTAACTAGTAAATACAAACAAGCTGTATTAGAGGATGTTGCAGAAGCTCAGCATTTAGGAATTCAAAGTGTTCCCTGTTTCATTTTTGAGGGTCGTGCAGTCTATGGTGCCCAAAGTTATAAGGCTCTAGAGAAGTTTCTTCAGGATCAGGGATCTGGTTTCCCAATTGAATTAAATTTGACAAAATGATAACTTTAAACAGGGTAAATCGCGAAAAGAGCGAACTTGGAGTGTAAGGCGAGGAGGAGTATAAAGATGGAATTAACCGATGAACAGAAAAAATCATTACTAGGGCAGGGGTATGTTACGTATAAAGACGGTGTTCATTTTTCATGTAGAGTTTTGATACCGGCTGGAAGAATGAATTCTGTGGAAACGCGAAAACTGACAGATGTATGCGAGAAATATGGACGAGGCTATTTTACTCTAACTCAAAGACTGAACGTAGAAATTCCATGGATACAGTATAAAGACCTGGATAATGTGACAAGGGAGCTCAAAGAAGCAGGCCTATCCATTGGAAGTACCGGGATAAGGGTCAGACCTGCACTTACATGTAAAGGAAATGTCTGTAAATTAGGCTTATTTGACACTGAGGCTGTTGCTAAAGTCATTGATGAGCGGTTTTATAAAGAACAATACGGGGCTTTACTGCCAAATAAGTTTCGAATTGTAGTGAGTGGGTGTAATAACGGTTGCTCTAAACCTCATCTTGGATGTATTGGCTTGCAAGGTAAAAAACAAGACCAAGTAGCCATTATTATTGGTGGAATGCTTGGGAAAGATCACGTAATGTCTATGGGAAGGGAATTGCCTGGACTATATTCAATCAGTGAGGCATTGGATATTATTGAAAAAGCAATCTCCTATTATCGAGAAAACGGCATAAAGGGTGAACGATTTGCCAAAACTGTTGAAAGAATTGGATTTGAAACTGTTGGAAGCTTTCTCAGCAAAGCAAAAATCTAATAATCAATATAATTTGATATCTTTCAACAAACATTCTGAAACTCGTGTACTAATAGTGACATCTGTCTCAGCCGAGAAGGAGGCTGTGTTGCGTGGGCTAAATAGTGATTCTAGGTTTGAGGTTTTGGTGGCAGGCGTCGGGTCGGTAGTCGCAGCAGTTAATACATCTAGGGCGTTATCTAGTGCCGAGTACAGTTTGGTTATTTGTGCAGGTATCGGTGGAGGTTTTTCTGGTAAAGCTGAGGTGGGTTCGCTCGTAGTGGCGACTCAGATCGTTGCCGCTGATTTGGGGGCAGAGACCTCAGAGGGTTTTTGTAGTTTAGATGAATTGGGATTTGGCTTCACTCTTATTCAAATTGATACTAACCTGGTGGACCTCGTTACCCAAGCGCTGCAGGAGGCGAAACTGCCTGTAAATACCGGTCCGGTGCTCACGGTATCAACGGTAACCGGTTCAGCCGCGAGTGCAGTAGAACTGGCTTCTAGAGTACCGGGAGCCACTGCAGAAGCTATGGAGGGATTTGGCGTTAGTTTCGCAGCGCTTGATCACGGTGTACCTGTCTTGGAGATTCGCGCGATCTCAAACAGGGTGGGTCCGCGTGACCGGTCTGCATGGCGTATTAAAGAAGCTCTAGACGTTTTGGAAGCTGCTTGCTCAGTATTGACGGAGGCATTTTTATGAAAATTGCATTCTCTCCTTGTCCCAATGACACGTTTATATTTCACGCTTGGGTACACGGACGAATACCTGGTGCACCTAAGCTAGAAGTAACCTACGCAGATATTGATATCACGAATCGTATGGCCGCTGGTACCAACGGTCCGGATGTGGTCAAGATTTCATACGCAGCGCTACCGTGGGTATTGTCTGAGTATGCTTTGCTGCCATGTGGGGGGGCTTTGGGTAAAGGCTGCGGGCCATTGTTGCTGACGTCAAACAGAGCACGAAGTATTAATGATTCGTCAAGACTGCTAAGCAAACGGGTGGCGGTTCCGAGTGATCGCTCAACCGCTTATTTACTTTTTCGGTTATGGGCAGCTCAACAACTGCCGGAGGGAGTAGGTGAGATCATCGTTCTCCCGTTTCACGAGATTATGCCGGCAGTGCGTGATGGTTCGGTCGATGCTGGGCTTGTAATCCACGAGGCACGTTTCACCTACCCTACATATGGTTTAACCCTCTTATCGGACTTAGGAAGTTGGTGGGAACAAGAAACTAACTTGCCGATCCCCCTGGGAGCTATTATCGCCCGTCGGTCGCTGGATCTACCAGCAATCACCAGCTGGATTCAGGCATCAGTCAGATACGCGTGGGCTCACCCGGAGGAGTCTAAGGAATACGTACTACACCACAGTCAAGAGTTGTCTCCAGAAGTAACTAAAGAGCACATTAAGCTGTATGTCAACGAATTCACAGAGAGTATTGGTGAAATAGGATATAAAGCGGTAGCATCTTTACTAAGTAGGGCTTCGCAAGAAGGGTTAGTACCAAAGGTGGATTTGGAGAAGCTTTATTTCTAAGTGGGAAATCGGAAAATATAATGCTATCCTGACCCAAGCAAACTCTAGATTTTGCTTGGGTCTATTTATGTAAACCTCCCGTTCATAAGATAGGCATTTAAAGTGGATAGTATTAAGCATACTTTTCAATGGGATATTATACCAATACATCTATTTGGTGCATATAGTAAAGTTAAGGAGGTGAGTTTAAAATGCATGGTAATGGTTGTAAACCAATTTGTTGCCCCCCGCAATATTGCGTACGAGATTTTTACACTCAGCGATTGGTCCCTGTTATTCATCCTATTGTGAATATTAACCGTCAGAATATTATCGATGTACCTCAGCATGTTTATCAACAGACTACAAGAAGTGTTGTTGTCGAACAAGGCTTCCAAGGTGCAGGTTTCCAAGGTGCAGGTTTCCAAGGTCAGGGCTTCCTAGGTCAAGGTTTCCTGGGTAATCCAGGATATACCAATCGCCTCTTCTTTTAATGGAATGGAGAAGTAACAAGCCACGCTATCTAAGCGTAGCTTGTTATTTTTTTATACTAATCAGAAAGTATAACTTTTCGTTACATACTGCAAGAAGGCTAATACGTGCGAAGACAGTGTCTTCGTCTGGATGCGTCAGTGAAGCCGCGCTAAGGCGAGCGCCGACGGTTCGCGTCCCCGTAGCGCGCCGCAGGACTTGTCCATGACTCGAACAGGACGTTCGAGGTTAGAGCATCGCCATGACGATAAGCACGATACTCTCCAGTGGAGAGTATCGCCGAGTCACACACCCAAAATGATACTTCGTGGCAAAGGAACGAGCTTATCGCCACACTGCAACTCATTACGCATACTCCTGCAGTGTGGATTGGCTAGATGCCGTGATGGACTGATGCCGCGGTGCCCGAAGACACTGTCTTCGCACGTATTAGCCATCTTGCAGGATGGCAAGGAGCGGCACACATGCGACGGAACACGATGTTCCTAGTGCTGCATGCGCCATGGATGGCATAGCATGCGGCCAAAAATAACCGGAGGTTCGGACGCGATCGCGAATCTCCAGCAAGCCAGCGGCGGAACTCGCAGACGCGTGCAGAATGACGAAGACACTGTCTTCGCACGTGTTAACACAGCTGACAAACGCTCCGCTCCAGAGTCAGACAGAAGAACCGTCCCCCTGTCTAGATCTTTAAAGTAACGTTAATTAGGTGAGTCATCTAGTATTAATGTGTCAGAGAGATTATAATAATATCTATTGAACAGTAGGAGAACAGAAACTATATAACAATTATTAGCCAATTAGACTTGATAACTTCTTTTTTAGAAGTGTCCTATTTTTTACAGGGAATCGGGGAATAAGTTAGGAGCTTTCAGATGCAATAAGGGGAGAGAAAGGAAGAATGTTAAGTGACAAAAATCGAAAGAATACTGGCGGCGACACGTTTTGAGAGGGTAGATCGTATACCTAAAGGGGAGTTTTATCTTGAAGATGGATTTGTATCTGAATTATTAAATTTGAAAGAGAACGTGACGTTTAAAGACAGAGTAGAGGCCTGTGAACGTTGTGGACTTGATGCATTAGCTTTTTCTCCTTCGTTCTCTCAACAAGACAAGGCACTGGTATGGGATGGATTTAAACAATGGCGGAAAGAGACTGATTTTTTTATTTTTGCTTTAATCGATGGTCCATTTCAGGGGACGGCTAAGCTATTCTCTTCGTTTACCGATTACTTGATAGCAATCGCTAAATGTGATCCGATAATACCGGAGCTTGTCGCGGATGCTATAGCAGCTAATGTTGAACTGGGGCTAAATGCTTTGGCTTTGGGGGCAAACGGAATAATTATTGCGGATGATATAGCTTATCAAGGTGGAACGTTTATCTCCCCTACGGATCTTCGTAAGAACTTTTTTCCTGGCCTTACGGAGCAGGTTGAGATTTTTAGGGCACAAAAAGCTCCAGTTTTCTTCCATGCCGATGGGGATTTATGGCCGGTATTAGATGATATTATCAGTTCGGGTGTTGATGGGTTGCATTCCCTCGATTTTTCTTCGCTTGCCGATATTGCGAAGGTCAGAATGGCAACGGAAAATAGACTTTGTTTAATGGGCGGGTATGATTTGGGCTGGTTCGAAGGGGACAATAGAACTGAAAAAGCCATGGAATTATTAACTGCGACTTCCATGACGAGTGGGTATATTTTTGGTAGTAGTGCTGGGATCCTTGGAAATACCCTATCAGCTAAACAGGTAATTGATGTGTATCAGTATGTGAGTAACTGCCCTGTGGGATAAACAGTTCTGGTAAAAATCTAGACAATTGAGCAATAGTTAGTTAAAATGTATAATGTAGCATAACTTGTGAGCTGTTTCACAGGTTTGTAGTAGAGGTAATCGGAATCGGTAGCTTGAGATACCTCGGTCTGGATGTTATTAACAGAATGGAAGGATGGTAGAATATTATGCATTTAGCAATTGTGTTGTGTAGCTATCCTTTTTATGATAGCTTTTTTGTTTTGTTTAAATAAAAACTCTAAGAAGTGAGGTTGGTATATTGTGATCTGGAATGAAAAGCAAGAATGTATGAGCCGCAGCCGACTGGAAGAACTGCAACTCGAACGTCTGAAGTGGACAATCAACAGGGTGTACAATAAGGTGCCCCAATATAGAGAGAAATTTGAGAAATTAGGGATTGTCCCCGAGGCCATAAAAACCTTAGATGACTTAAAGTACTTGCCCTTTACTACAAAGGATGATTTAAGGAGCAATTATCCCTTTGGTCTTTTTGCAGTCCCTCAGAGGGAAGTGGTTCGCGTTCATGCCTCATCAGGAACTACAGGTCGCCCTGTAGTCGTTGGCTATACTGCTAATGATCTTAATACCTGGACCGACTTGACAGCGCGGATGGTCACGTTGGCAGGTGTCACTTCAGAAGATGTCGCTCAGGTAGCGTTTAACTATGGTCTTTTCACAGGTGGGTTTGGCCTTCATTATGGATTGGAAAGAGCAGGTGCCCTTGTTGTACCCGTCTCGGGAGGAAATACTGAACGACAGCTCATGTTAATGCAGGATTTTGGCACTACTGTGCTAATATCGACCCCGAGCTATTCCCTATACATTGCTGAAGTTGCAGAAAAGATGGGCATAGATATCTCATCTTTGAAGCTAAAGATCGGCTTGTTCGGCGGTGAACCCTGGACGGAGGAAATGCGAAAGGAAATCGAATCTAGGCTAAACATCCTCGCCACAGATAACTATGGCCTAAGCGAAGTCATGGGGCCGGGTGTAGCTGGGGAATGTACGTTTAAATGCGGGCATCATATTGCTGAGGACCATTTTATTATTGAAACAATTGACCCCGAGACGGGTGAAGTCCTGGAACCAGGTCAGGAAGGGGAATTGGTCTTTACTTCCTTGACAAAAGAGGCATTTCCGGTGATTCGTTTCCGGACTAAAGATATTTCCCGCATAACTCAGGAGCCCTGCCAGTGTGGCCGAACGACAGCTCGCATGCGTAAGGTCGTTGGTCGTACGGATGATATGCTTATTATTCGCGGTGTCAATGTCTTTCCTTCTCAGATTGAAAGCGTTCTCATGACGATTGAGGGCATCGGTCCTCATTATATCATCAATGTCCACAGACGTAACTTTCTCGATGAACTGGAAGTGGTGGTGGAGCTTACTCGTGAAGACCTGCTCGAGCCATATTCAAAGCTAGAAGACTTCTCGGGCCATATACGGCAGAAGCTTCACAGTGTTCTCTCCATTAACGTTCGCTTAAAGATCGTCCAGCCGGGAACCTTGGAACGGAGCCCTGGTAAAGCCAAGCGGGTCTTCGATTACCGCAATAATCCAACGGAATTAGTATAGGGGCTATTACTTTAAGAGAGTCCACGATCCTTTAAAACAGGGGAGTGGACTCTTCTTCGCTATTTCTTAACTTATGAGTTACAATGATCGTTATAAGATTAGTATAGTAAAAATTTTCGAAGAGTGTAATAATACCTATTCGAATACCCAAAATAACTTTTTATATACTTAGTTTTAGTAACGATCTAAGGTTCATAAAGGAGCTTAAATTGTGGGGAGGCATTTCGGCTTAAAAATGACGGTAAAAGCATATAAAATTTTAAGTAAGAAGGTTATTAAAGATGTACTCAATCTAGAAAGGGTTTGCATTGATTATGACAATATTAGAGGAAGCGTTTTTTTAGATTCGTCTTTAAACTTTGACCATCGAATTAAAAGTTTTTTTGTACTCTATAAAAATGGATTATTAATAAGTATATTATCAATGTTCATCCCCACAAAAAACGAGGCGGAGATAATAGCATATACTCTACCAAAGGTTAGGGGGAAAGGATATTTCAAGTTATTATTAACCAAAGCAGTTGAAGAATTAAGGAAATTTGATATTCCAGATATACTATTTGTATGCGAAAGCCCGTCAATTTCGGGTAAAAAGCTAATTGATGTTCTCGAGGCCAAGTATGAACATACTGAGTATTTTATGAGATTCGATAAGGCGAGTTATACTTATATAAACACGTATCGTCTATCGCTATTAATGGTTATGCACAAGGATATTGAAAAGGCGATTGCCACTTATATGGAAGTTTTTGATGACAACTACCAAGAGTCTATGAGCCTGATTATAAGCTGCTTCGAATCGGAGACTCGAGAACAGTATCTTGCGGTTTTGAACGACGAGATTATTGGAATATGTTTAACAAATTTAGAGGGGGAAGACGTGTCGATTTTTGGTCTTGGACTAGTACGGGAATACCGTTGCAAGGGTTATGGAAAAGAACTGCTCCACCTAATAATAGACAATTTATTGCAAAGAGGTAGAACGGATATTACGATTGATGTCAATAGCGAAAATGCGAATGCTTTAGGGCTGTACCTAAAAACCGGCTTTCATATTGAAGTTGCTTATGAGTATTACCGCAAAAAAGTAAACGAAATTAGGTAACTCAATATATGCTCTATTCGGACCAATGAGAGCAGAATCGATAATGTGCTCATTTGACATTTCGATTCATCTTATTAACTCTGGTATTCGAAATTGGGTACTTCAAAGGATAAATTGCTAAAGGTTAGCACATTGTCGAATTCGATAAAGTTGTAGTGGTTTGTTTGGGCTTTTTCCATAAGAAGGGATATGGGGGCAGTTGTAAGGATAACATCCTTAGGTTGAAGTAATTGGTCAATGAGACCAAAATGCTGAGTGTTAAAGCGGATGGCAATGTGAACGTCATTTTCCCATGTTATCTGAAGCACATAAGCATCCTTAAGTTGAGTTGTAAACCAATGATAGGTATATCCAGAAAGACCGGACTGATTGACAGTCCTGACTTGTTCGTCAAATTCTTTGACATATAGAATCAGTACATCCCGACCATTTTCAAGTTTACCATAGGCAGATTGTTCAGGTGAATAAGCTTGAGTATACATCGAACTCCCCCAATCCTTTTGCCACTTCTTTTCTCATTTACTATGCATGTTATTATAGACTATTTGCTTTATAGAATAAAGTAATTCTGGTTTATTCATGCCTTAAACTCTACTTTAGCAGAACAGGGGTTTCTTTGGTAAAAACAAATATCTGCGCCCGAGAGCGCAGATATCGATAATTCTGGCTAATAATTTTACCACCGACGACGTCTCCGCCGGGGAACCGGAATGATCAACCAAGCAGGAAACTGACGCCAAAAACGTCTGCGATGTCTACGATACCATCCATCCATAAAATCACTCCTATTAATAAAATCTTTATTTTCGAGCGAAATAATTACTATTAACTATTGCTACAATTCCATTATATGGAAACCGTAATTTGTCTGGTTCCTATTATATATAAGCTGATGCTTACTTTAAATGAAGAATCTTTCGAACGAGGAAGTCAATATCTGTATTCTGTCGAGTAAATTGCAATCTGCAAACCAGCCTGACAAGTTTCTCTCACTCCATATGAGTAAAATCTGTTCGCTTGGTTTTTTTGTACTAATCAGACCCTCATACCGCTGCGCGGCACCACTGATAAATGAAATGAGTTCTCATTTTAGGGAGAAAGTATAACTTTTCGTTACATACTTTGAGGTAGGTTAATACGTGCGAAGACGGTGTCTTCGTCTGGAAGGTCCCTTTTCGCCATCTCGGCACCTTGCCGACACGGCATCTAGCTAATCCACACTGCAGGAGTATGCGTAATGAGTTGCAGTGTGGCGATAAGCTCGTCCGCTTATCGTCATGGCGATGCTCTAATCTCGAACATCCTTGTTCGAGCCTTGGCTACAGGGACACTCGGCCATCCTTGGCCATCGCCTGAAGGCTGACAGAATGACTAATACGTGCGACGACAGAGTCTTCGTGTGGGCGCTAGCCAAGTTTGCTAATACCCGTTTTAACATCACATGCCTAGAATAATTCTTGTACATACAGTGTAAAATGAAGGGAGGACATCGGAGAAGTCGATAATCTATTGTAACTTAGAACTTGGTCTTTTGAGTTTCATTGACCACTAAATTTAGACCACAAAAATTACCAGTATCAAAATCTTATCAAGCTGTGAGAGAAGGAGGAAAGACACTTTGCGTAATAAAGAAATGTTACTTGTCCCAGGGCCTACACCAGTTATGGATGAAATATATGATGCTTTATCAAGTGAGACATTAGGGCACACCGATCCTCGATTTGCGAAGGTCTTTAAGAATAGCTTAGAGTTATGTAAGCAAATGTTCAACACGGATGGAGAGGTTTTCGTTATTGCGGGTTCAGGGACCCTGGCAATGGAAATGGCCATTATCAATACCGTTGCTTCAGGAGAGAAGTTGCTAGTCGTAAGTCACGGCTATTTTGGTGACCGCTTTATCCCACTGGCAAAGGTTTTCGGAATAAACGTCGAGACTCTTCAAGCGGAGTGGGGTCAGCAGATCAGTAAGGAATTAGTGGAAGAAAAATTGGCTGAGGGCGGTTTCAAGGCCGTAACAGTAACTCATGTTGACACGTCAACTGGAGTAATGGCAAATGTCGGAGAATTGATTCCGGTTGTTAAAAAGGCAGGAGCTCTCTTTATTCTTGATGGAGTATGTGCTTCCGCTGCATTAGAAGAAGATATGCAAAAAACTTACGGACACCCAGATTACAAGATAGATGTTGTGTTAACAGGATCCCAGAAAGCGATTGGGGTTCCGCCAGGACTTGGAATTGTGGCATTTGGGCCCAAAGCTTTGGCCGCTCGTGAAGCAATGACGTCTGTTTCGGGGTACTATACAGATCTTAAGCATTGGCTCCCAGTAATGAAGGACCCTGTGAAATACTTTGCTACGCCCCCAGTTAACATGATTTATGCCTTTAATAAAGGAATGGAACTAGTCATCGCGGAAGGACTGGATTCCCGTTATCGTCGCCATTTTGCTCTGGGACGGGCTGTGAGAGCTGGTCTGAAAGTCTATGGCATGAAGCCCTTGGCAACTGAGAAGGTCGCCGCTCCAACCTTGAGTTGCTTGCTCTATCCTGAAGGTGTAAACGATGTAGAGTTCCGATCAAAGTTAGCTTCAAAAGGTGTGGTCGTTGCTGGGGCTTTAGCTGCTTTTGCGGGAAAGGCTTTTCGGATTGGGCATATGGGGAATGTCACTGAAGAAATAATTGTTAAAGCACTCGGACTTATCGGAGAGACTCTTCAAGAGATGGGATATACTGCTAATATCTGTGCTGCCATCGATGAGTTTAAAGAGATTTATCATTCGGCCTAAAGGAACTTAAAGCAATTGTATACTAAAGGCTAAACATGAGGACTTTTGTTTGAAAAACAAGGCTGTAAGAATTACTTGCAGCCTTGTTTCAATTAAGCTAAATTGCTGGATTAGCAGGAATAGTGAAATTATCACAAAAGCAGCTCGTGGATCGAACGATTTATATAATTTACAGTTTAATGTTCGGAAATGTGTTGACCTATGTTCAAGTTTCTTGTAGAATATGTCCATGATCAACAAATAAATAGTGTTCTTATAGTAGCAGAGATATGTTGCAAGTTTCTAATGGACTGCCGTAAATGGTCCGACTATGAGCGAAAGAAGTTATACTGTAGGGTCAGATCCCAGGAGGGCAGATTTCTCTCACCAATTTGAGTTGAAAACTGTTCACTTGGGTTTGTTTTTTTGATAGGTGATGTAAGGAGGGGTAGGCGTGTTTACAATACTCAATTTAGTTCAACCAGATAACTTAGAAGAAGCTTATCAGATCTTAGCTGATAAACGAAATAACACCATTCTTGGGGGCTGCGCTTTTCTTAAGATGGGCAAAAAACGAATTAATAAGGGTGTAGATCTTGCGAACCTTAAGCTTAGTTATATTCATGAAAAGGATGGCTTTATAGAGGTCGGGGCTATGACAAGCCTAAGAGAACTTGAAACTCATCCTCTGTTAAAGGAGCATTATAATGGAGTGCTTCCTCAATCCGTTCGTCACATTATCGGAGTGCAATTTAGAAACTGCGTTACTGTGGGTGCCTCCGTTTATTCAAAGTACGGCTTTTCTGATTTGATAACAGCATTATTGTCACTGGACACGGAGGTTGAGTTATTTAAGGCAGGAAGAATGCCCTTGGGCGACTTCCTGGCGAGGCCAAAGGAAAGGGACATCCTCGTTAGATTATGGATCAAGAAAACTTTGCGTCAGGCGACCTACCTGAGTTTTAGAAATTCTGCCAGCGATTATGCGGTCTTAAATGTGGCAGTATCTAAGCTGGATAATAAGTGGACGATTGCAGTGGGCGCAAGGCCGAGTAAGGCCGCTATTGCTGTAAGCGCTTCCGCAATGTTATCTCAGCAAGATCCAACTTTAGAAAAGATTGAAGAGGTAGCGCAGAGAGCGTCGGAGGAACTATCGTTTGGAACGAATACGAGGGGAACTGCCACTTATCGGAAGGCCCTTTGCAAAGCTCTTGTCAAACGGGGAATAATGGAGGTATTGTCATGCAAATCGAACTAACAATTAATGATAAAATGGTTAAATGGGATGTAGCAAACGATGAGTTTCTGGCAGATACCCTAAGATCCCATGGACTCTTGAGTGTCAAAAAGGCTTGTGATACTAGTTGTTGTGGACTTTGTACGGTCTGGATAGATGGTAAATCGATGCTTTCATGTTCGGTCCTTGCTTTGCGGGCACACGGTAAGAAAATCACAACCATAGAAGGACTTCCCAAGGAAGCAGAAGAATTTGCCCAAATACTGAGCGCGGAAGGGGCAGAACAATGTGGTTTTTGCAGCCCGGGTTTTATCATGAATGTAATAGCTATGAAAAATGAGCTGGTCAATCCTTCAGAGGAAGAAATAATTCACTATTTAACTGGTAACTTGTGCCGCTGTACAGGGTACATGGGACAGCTTAGGGCGATAAAGACCTATCTGGGGGTGGCTTAGGATGAAGAGTGTCGGTCAAAGCATTCGTAAAATCGATGGAATGGCGATCGCTACAGGTAAACCCGTCTATACTGAGGATCTGGCAGCGTCTAATGCCTTAGTGATTAAAATCTTGAGAAGTCCACACGCCTATGCCATGATCACGTCAATTGACATTACAAAGGCAGAGTCCTTAGAGGGTGTGGAATGTATTCTCACCTATAGGGATGTACCAAATCAACGATTTACTTTAGCGGGTCAATCTTATCCTGAACCCTCGCCTTACGATCGTCTAATCCTCGATCAAATCCTTCGCTATGTAGGAGATGAAGTGGCGATCATAGCAGCGGTGGATGAAAAAACGGCGCTGCTGGCCATGAAAAGGATCAAGGTTGAGTATGAGGTGTTAGAGCCCGTTTTAGATTTTGAGCAGGCCATAGGGCATTCTTCGGTCGTTCATCCGGAAGAAGACTTAAGCGTTAACTTTGATATCGGGTTAGACAAGGACCAGAATATCACGTCCGCATATCATGAAGAGGTTGGGGATGTGGAAGCAGAGTTTAAACGTTGTGCCGTGGTAGTAGAGGATGTCTATTACCCTCAAGCTCAGGCGCATACCATGATGGAGACGTATCGTGCCTTTAGCTATCTGGATCACGTGGGAAGGCTGATCGTGGTCAGTTCCACGCAGGTTCCCTTTCATATTAAAAGGCAATTAGCGCGAGCCTTACAGATTCCCGCAAGTAAGATCAGGGTGATCAAGCCTAGAATCGGGGGTGGATTTGGCGGAAAACAGACGGGAGCTGTCGATGTTTTTACAGCGATCGTAACCCTTAAAACGGGAAAACCGTCGATTATCATTTATGATCGAAAGGAAACTTTTACCTGTACGACAAGCCGTCATGCTATGAAATTAAAGGTCAAATTAGGTGCTGACCAAGATGGCATGATTAGAGCAATCGACATGCAGGTTTTATCGGATACAGGAGCTTATGGAGAGCATGCCCCAACTGTTTTAAGCTGCGTGGGCCATTACACTCTCCCGCTTTATAATAAGACGAGAGCAGTTCGGTTCGATGGGCAGGCCGTGTATACGAATAAAATGCCCGCAGGGGCTTTTAGGGGATACGGAGCGACTCAGGGTACGTTCGCTCTGGAAGCGACTGTGAATAAGTTAGCAGAACAATTAAAGATGGATCCTACGGAACTTCGTCTTAAAAACATCAGCAAAGTTGGGGAGACTTTCCTGACGGGTCAGGGGGTTATGCTCGGTAGCTCGTCTTTAGATCGCTGTATTGCAAGAGGCAAAGAGCTAATTGGCTGGGAGGGAAAATTCCCGCGTCGAGAAGTCGGTCCCAATAAAGTGAGAGCAGTAGGTATGGCGATTACGATGCAGGGCTCAGGAATTGCCAATATTGGGACTGCCTCGATTGAAATTCGTTTAAATGATGATGGATACTTTACTCTTCTCACCGGGGCAACGGATATGGGTACGGGCTGTGATACGATTCTCAGCCAGATGGCGGCAGATATTTTAGAGATTCCGATGGAGAAGATCATTGTTAATGCCGGAGATACAGATACTTCTCCTTATGATCCGGGGTCGTATGCTTCCAGTACGACCTATGTGGCAGGGACGGCGGTTGTCAAAGCAGCTGAAGAACTGAAACAGAAGATTCTGGAGCAGGGAGCAAAGCTTTTAGGAGTTTCTCTTGAAGACGTTGAATTTGATGGCTTGGGCGTCCGAACAGACAGCGGGGATAAAAAGATTAGTCTTGTAAAACTAGCAGAACTTACTGTACTTGGCGATGGAAAACTTCAGCTTGTTGGCTATGCGACTCATGGAAGTGAGGTTTCCCCTCCTCCATATGTAGCAGGCTTTGCGGAGGTGGAAGTCGATCGGGAAACAGGAAAAGTAGACTTAATCGAGTATGTCGCAGTCGTAGACTGTGGAACCGTCATTAACCCTAATCTTGCGCGTATTCAAGCCGAAGGTGGAATTGCCCAAGGAATTGGAATGGCTCTTTATGAGCAGGTAAGATATGATGAGATAGGAAAGATGGCAACGAACAGCTTTATGCAATATAAAATTCCTACTCGCAAAGATGTTGGAAAAGTGCAAATAGCCTTTGAAGAGAGCTTTGAACCCACGGGTCCTTTTGGGGCAAAATCAATCGGAGAAGTAGTGGCAAATACTCCACCGCCAGCCATTTCCCATGCGATTTATAATGCAGTGGGAGTCAGAGAGAACCGTTTGCCGATTACCCCTGAAAAGGTATTTTTAGGATTGCAGAAACAATAACAATTAGTTGAAGAGACTGGGTCGGAGTGTGATATGCTCCCCCAGTCTCTTTTTAATGCAAGGGTAAAGTGCCGTAGCCTACTACCGCAGTAGCGACACTTATATGGGTAATTCTGTTTTCTTATAAAGAGCTAAGCTAAGCCATTAAGTATCCTAAATAGATTAGAGGATCTTCTCAACTGATCAGAAGATCAGAGGCTTCAGCGGTACTCATCCTACGGTGTTGTGCTAGAGGATAATAAATATACTCAAGTTACTGTGGTCTTTTAACCTGTATGGTATTAAAGATAAATCTATAGTATACAAATAATAAATTTAAGCGTATACTAACCATAGCACACTACGATACTAATGCACTAACCTAGTAAAATGCTTGGGGGTGAATATAGTGATTCTAAATACTGACAGTTTGAAACCAATTTATATACAGATTGCCGAATGGCTTGAAGGAGAAATTCTTTCTGAAAACATCAAAGAAGATGAACGTATTTACTCACAATATCAGCTTTCAGAAATGTTCACGATAAACCCCGCTACAGCAGCTAAAGGACTGAATATTTTAGCCGATGAGAAGATTGTTTATAAAAAACGTGGACTTGGCATGTATGTCTCTTCGAACGCGAAGCAGTTTATTCTAACTAAGCGCAGAAGTCAGATTTTAGGGAGAATGATCAAGGAGTTAGTTATCGAAGCTAATAGGTTAGCGGTGAGTGAGAGTGAGCTTATTAGAATGATTCAACAAGCAAGAAAAGAAAAAGGGGAGGAACAGATATGAGTGCGATTGAGTGTGAAGATCTGACAAAATCCTACGGCAAGATTAAGGCAATTGATCACTTGTCTTTTGAAATAGCAGAAAACAAGATTACGGGCCTCATTGGTAGAAACGGTGCAGGGAAAACAACGCTGTTAAAAATGATTGCAGGGTACTTAAAGCCTACTAGTGGGAAACTTAAGGTTTTTTCAGAAAAACCATTTAATAGTTTAGCTGTTTCTGCAAAGACAATGTTTGTCGATGACACAATGACATTTCCAGATTCGTTAACCCTGATCGATATATTAACGGAAGTGGCTCCCTTTTATGCCAATTGGAATAGTAATCTGGCAAGCGGTCTATTTGATTATTATTCATTTAACCCGAAACAACCCCACAGTAATTTATCAAAAGGATCAAAGAGCACCTTCAATAGCATTCTGGGGATAGTCTCACGCTGTCCACTTACAATATTTGATGAGCCAACAACTGGCATGGATTCTGCCGTGAGGAAGGACTTTTACAAGGCATTGCTTAAAGACTATCTTGAATATCCGCGAACGATCATCCTCTCAAGTCATTTGTTAAGTGAACTTGAGGAACTATTAGAGGAGATTCTGTTGATCGATCATGGAACAAAGCGCTTACATCTCTCGGCCATGGAGCTTAAAGAATTGGCCGTTGGCATGAGAGGGAATGCTCAGGCTGTGTTAAGTTTTGTGGATGGCAAGGAAATCATCTATCAAGAAGCTTTTGCTAAGGGCAGTATATACATTGTCATAAGAAAGGACTTTGTTCAACAACAATTTGAAGAAATTAGACTATGCGGCATAGAGGTACTCCCAGTTTCCACGGATGATCTGTGTGTTTACTTAACCGCAAAAACTAAAGGGGGTATTGAGGATGTCTTCAAAAGAGGTTAACCTTCTAGCATTTTCCTTACAACAATTCTTCTATAAGCTAAAAGCGTATACGGGTTTGATTAATAGGCTGATTATTACGCAGCTGCTGGCACTCTTGTTTTCGTTACCCGGCGGGATTGGTATGATATCAAGTAGTAATGGAGAAATAACAGTTTCAGTGAGACATTATTCTGCCAGTATGGTTATCGTGTTTTCGCTTTTTTGGATCGCAACGGTTGCGATATTGCTAACTACAAAGCAATACAAAAAGATGGATATGCCTCTCGTCGCCAACAGATTATCAGGTAATCTTTCAGATGTAGGATTTTTGCTGACCGCCTGTGTTTTCGCTGGCGTAACATCATCACTTGTCGGTGTTCTGTTTAGGGTTATCATGTATTTTACGTTTGACAGGTCAATGATAGTATTTAACGAATTTTTCTTAACCCCCTCTGATCTAATACTGAGCATGGTAGTGACAATCTTATATATGGCCCTGATTTCTGCGCTGGGCTACTTTATGGGTATGTTATCTCAAGTGAGTATGGCATTTGTCATCACTATTCCAGTCGTGATTTTTGGAGTATTAAGAGTCTATACCGAGTTTGTTCAGTCAGTCATCAAATTTTATGTGGGAGAAGTGTCGTTACCTTTATTTGCTTTCAAAATTCTTATAACCTCTATAGTTTTATTTGGAATTAGTATTGTGCTATCGGACAGAATGGAGGTTAGACAATGAATCTATTAATCAGGAATCTAATCCTACTTCCGCTAATCTTATTGCTTATTGTTATAGTCATTAGGTTTATCGTGCCGATGATAAGAATTAGAATTAGCGGTTTGATAACCTGGAAAAGAAGTTTTAGGTTAGCAGGCTTGTATCTAGGGGCTTTAATCTTACTGGTGCCAATATTATACTTGCTTCCCAACAAAGACTTCATTAAACTAATTGATCAAAAAGATCTTGCGATTGTGCAGTCAGAAAACGAACGCTATGATTTCTACAATTATTTGCATTTAAATACGGATAAGCAACGAGGAATATACAAACTAAGCAGCCAGACATTTAATGTAGATACACAGAAAGTATCATTCCTAGTTAACTTACCAACTTATTCTGGAGACTATCAGGTTTTCGTTGAGCGAAAGGATAGTGATGACGGGGTGATTGAAGTTTCGACCTATATAGCAGCCCAGTTAGTTGGAGGTATCGATTTATCAAAGCTCAGGCTACCCCTAACAGTATCATTTCATAATGGGACCTTGTCGTTTATGTCTGTTGGACATCAGAAGTTTGACTTCAGACAGTTCAAGCCAGATTTTACTATAAGACAATTCAATCAACAAAATTTGGAGAACCTAAATAGGACATCGACAAATTTAAGTGGGCAAATAATATATATACGTGTTCCCAAAAGTCTGGAAATTGATGAGGGAAAGTACAATGATCAAATTCAAATGCTTAGTAGTACCTAGTGTCAAGTGAAAGGGAAAGTAGGAATCGATTGCCGTATTAGCAGTGATCCAGTAATAATTGAACTATACTAATTAATCTGTGGTAAATCAGAGAATCCGAGAGGTCGTGGCAAAAATGACTCTAAATGATAAATTAAGCAAAGAACGTTTTGTTTCTAAAACTGTTACCCTTCCACGTTTGAACCGCTTAAGCCCTTCTTTGGAAGGTACAGCCTTGAAGATTATGGAGGAGTCTGGGGAGTTAGCTCAAGCTATAGGGAAGTTTAGGGGGCTTAGTGGAGAGCGACAACGCATGGAGGAAGAAGAAGCCATGCAGATGGTCGCCCGAGAATTGGTCGACGTAGCTCAGACGGCTGTCACTATGATGTTTGTCCTTGAAGAACAATACGGCATAGATTTGGAAGCCATTTTGAAGGAACATATAACCAAATTACGACAAAAAGGATACTGTGATTAATAGTTACCTGATGACACAGAGACAAGGCTAGAAATAGTTTCTCAGTATTATCAGACCCCCATGCCGCTGCTGCGGCACCATCAAAGGATGAAAACGGGAGTCTTCTTTTTCAGAGTAGACCCCCATGCCGCTAACTGCACCATCAAAGAATGAAAATGGGTTATTTTCAGGGTAGAGTAGAAAGTATAACTTACAGTTACATACTTTCATGTAAAAAATGGATAATAGTAAATGAGTTGTTTTTGATGTCTTGTTTGAGGATGAGCGTTTCAAAAGTAGGAGGTATCACGATGATTAAGAATGAGGAAGTGTCTTGCAAAGAATGTATTTATTGCGGTTCCACCAAGAATGTGTTCTCTTACTGTAAAATTCAGATAACAGAGGAAGGAGACAAGAAGGTCTGTTATTGTACATGCACGAGCTGCGCTGATCATATCGAGAAAAACCTGAGTCCTGAGGTTCCCTGCCAAACCTGTGATATGTGTGGTAAAGAAACGGATGTTTATGCTTTTTGTTCCTATGCACCCACTGAGGAGAGTTTACCTGAAAAGGTCTGTTATTGCGTCTGTCCAGATTGCGTAAGTAAGTTGCAAGACAAAGTTTACGATTATTACGATGAAGCATTAGCGCAAGGGTACGAACCTAAAAAGGGTAGTGTAAAATATTCAACGTTAGCTAAGACTTAAGAGCAAAGCTGGAAGTAAGACTTCCAGCTTTGTGTATAATAAATATTTTTAACCTGGAGGATTTAAGAGGCTTTCACCGAATTTGTTAAGATATCAAGAAACGCAATAATACATATCTAAATACAAAGTTTTATACGGAGGGTTTTAAATGAAAAGGATTGCTCTAGTAACGGATAGTACGGCTGACCTAACGGAAGAAGTAAAAAGAGATTGTGATATCCACGTAATTCCTCTCAAAGTGAGATTCGGGGAGCAGGAGTATTCTGACGGAGAGCTTAAAAGTGAAGACTTCTATAGACGTTTAATGGAAGAGAAGATACTTCCTAAAACATCACAACCTACTCCGCAAGAGTTCAGTCATTTATACAGTAAGTTACTAGAGGAATATCAAGAGGTTATCTCTGTGCATATATCTTCAACACTGAGCGGTACGTTCAATTCGGCATACCTCGCGAAAGAGAAGTTTAAAGAGAAAATTCACCTCGTAGACTCAAAAACAATAAGTCTAGGTGTTGGGTTAATGGTGATGGAGGTTGCAAGGAATATTAAAGAGGGTCAGGATACTGTGTGGATTCTTGAGAATCTTAAGAAAGCAAGAAAAAACATAGAAACAATTTTCACTTTAAATACGTTGGAATACCTGCAAAAAGGGGGGCGAATCGGGAGGGTTCAGGGTTTAATGGGGTCGCTCTTGAATATTAAGCCAATTATCAGGGTAGGAGATGACGGTGTATATCATACTTATGGAAAAGCACACAGTCAGAAGAAGGCTTTAGATAGTGTTGTCCAGGTTTATCAAGATTTAAGAAAAGGAAGGAAACCGATCCGATTGGTAGTAGCTCACGGTGCTGCACAAAAAGCTGGAATATATCTGAAAGAAGCTTTGGAATATGCCTTTCAACTTCAGACGATTGTCTTTACTCAGGTAGGACCAGTAATTGGAGTGCACACTGGCCCAGGAACTGTGGGGGCTGCAATTCAATTTGAATAATAAGAACTGAGAACCCATAGGAGATTAAAATCCTTAAGGGTTCTTTTCGTACTAATCAGAAAGTATAACTTTGTTGTATACTGCAAGAAGGCTAATACGTGCGAAGACAGTGCTGCAAGAAGATTAACCCGTGCGAAGACGGTGTCTTCGTCGTCTGGAAGCATAAGGGCAACTAAGGCGGCCGCCTGCGCAAGGCTTGGTGCCAGCCAAGTTTTCTTTATATAACTCAGTGATACTTTTTGAGAATTTTGACTACATTATTACTAGTAACACTTTTAAGAAAATCGGTATAGTAGGTCGTACTTAGCCATAATGAATTAATGACTTATTGTGTCCGTTAGAAGGGTGAGTGCATATGGGCTATTTGGCGTTAACGATTGCTATTGGAATTATAGTATTGTTCAGTTATTGGTCAGGAAATCGGCGTCTCAAGTCAGAGAAAAGACAGAAATCAAATGTACCCAAAGTGTACCCTTTATCAAGAGCAAAGAGCCAGACTAAACTGCGTAGAATCAAATAATGATAGGCAAACGCCTATCATCATCGAAAAAGTAAATATCTATTCATTATTTTCCTAGATTTGAGACTTTCATTGTTTTGATTTTTAGTAAGATTTGGCATTAGACTTCTTTTAATAAAACTATTTTTTGTATACTATGGGATGGATTATCCTTGATAAACAAATAATAGCATATGATGGATATTTGTGTAATAATACAATATATCTTAAGAAGATTATAATAAAAAAAACCCAAATCTAAATATCAATTTCTTAGCTGACCAATAATTTTTTATACTAACTGTAGTGAGGAAAATTAACGGAAAGAATGTGAGGAAGATCATGAATAATAGCGGGTACCAACTTGCTACCTTTGCAGGAGGCTGTTTTTGGTGTATGGTAAAACCGTTTGAGGAATTGCCTGGCACTATTAAAGTAGTGTCAGGTTATACAGGGGGAAATCTGAAGAATCCAACGTATGAGGATCTTTGCTCTAAAAAGACTGGACACTTTGAGGCGGTCCAAGTTACTTTTGACCCGCTTTTGTTGTCATACACTCAATTGTTAGAGACTTTTTGGAGACAGATTGACCCAACCAACCCAGGCGGGCAGTTTCTTGATCTAGGACAACCCTATAGAACAGCTGTTTTTTATCATAATCAGGAGCAAAAGATCCTAGCCGAAAGGTCAAAGAAGGTCCTTGAGAAAAGTAGTCGATTTAAGGATCCTATCGTTACAGAAATTATGCCCGCGGTAATGTTTTATCCTGCAGAAGAGTACCACCAGGGTTATCATAAGAAATTTCCTTTGAGATACGGTGCGTACCGGCAAGGATCAGGACGGGATGCTTTTCTTAATGAACATTGGAGTATAGAAAAAGAGAAAGAGCTGCTAAAGTCTAAACTTACAACGATACAATATGAAGTTACTCAAGAACGAGGCACAGAACCTCCTTTTCAAAATGAATACTGGGATAATAATAGAGAGGGTATTTATGTTGACCTGATATCAGGGGAGCCTCTTTTCAGTTCTCAGGATAAATTTGATTCTGGGTGTGGGTGGCCCAGCTTTTCTAAACCTCTTCTACCAGAGGGGGTTAAGGAAAAGCTCGATTTGGACCATTCTATGAGTCGAACTGAGGTTGTAAGTACTAAATCCGAGTCACATCTCGGACATGTCTTTGAAGATGGTCCCCCGCCTACGGGGTTACGTTACTGTATCAATTCCGCTTCTCTACGTTTTGTTCCTAAAGAAGAACTAAAGGAAGAGGGTTATGGAGACTACCAAGGTTTATTTAAAGAAGACAAATAACTTAGTTGGGAGATCTTTGTAATATAATGTAAGACCTCCTCGGTTGTTTAACCGGGGAGGTTTGCGTTAAGGAGACTTACCAATTGTTGCGTGGAGCGGGGTGGAAGCATTCCCGACAATAAACCGGCTTCTCGCCAGACGGCCGAAATGGTACCGTCGTTTCTTTTCCACATGTGGCACAGACAGCAGGAAACATTTCGCGCTCTTGACGGTTGTTGTTATATCCGCCAGAAGACCGTGTTTGTGCCTTTTTAGCAGCACGACATTGGGGACATCTTCCTGGCTCGTTTGTAAACCCTTTCTCAGCGAAGAACTCCTGTTCTGACGCCGAGAAAACAAATTCCTGACCACAGTCTCTACAGGTTAAAATCTTGTCATTAAACATTAAAAACACCTCTTTAGCTTCATAGTGAATATCGACGCCCATTGAAGGGGAAGCAGTACTAAAACTTCCTGTTATTGCACACCGATAAATAGAGTATAACCACTGTTTTGATTTTTTATCATTGATTTATTAGTGTTAAGACTTTCAACCTTATAATATAGCGACAATTTTTTATACTAATCAGAAAGTATAACTTTGTTGTATACTGCAAGAAGGTTAACCCGTGCGAAGACGGTGTCTTCGTCGTCTGAAGCATAAGGGCAACTAAGGCCGCCTACGCAAAGCTTGGTGCCAGCCAAGTTTTCTTTATTTAAAAAAGGATAACCTACTCTAGAAAAGTAGGTTGAGTATTATTATTAATTTTCGGAGATTTCTGATATCGTAGGGTTTGTTAATTTTTCTTCCGACAGCTTTGATTGCTTCGCTTTAACGATGATGTAAATACCACCTAGAACTAGGCAGAGCGGAATTAAGCTGCCTCTAAGTAATTGATAATAATCCCAGTTCCCGATCAGACGAGGTATGAATGAATATCTGTCAATCTGGCGAATGAGGCTGAGAATGCCAATTACTATTATGGTTGACCCGATTAAACGACGATTCTTCAACAGTGGAGTATAATCAAACAATTGACGGTTAAAGAGATCCTGATCGCTGATAGCCTGCCCTTTTTCAACCTGCCTCCTTAAATGGTGGCTTTCAAAGAAGCTGAAGAACCAAGCAGGTATTACTACAAAAGGAATGAGGAAATCTAAACCGATAAAATTGATAAGAGCTATTCCACCAAAGGTAATGATCATCAACTGAAGACCACGTCGGAAAAGACCCAGATGCATATGCGCGGCACCAGGAATTAGACTGTAACATAGAAACAGGAGCTTCTCCAGTAAGGTTTTCCTTGGTATGCTTGTTAGCGAAGTGGTTGCAACGGGATTAAAACTAAGGTTTTGTTCAAGACACTGGCGGCATGCTGTTTTGTCGGCTACCTTGATCGTACATTCTGAGCAGATTGGATTTTTACATTTAACACAAATGGACTGGGCTTCTTGATTGGGATGATATTTACAATTCATAAGTGGTCCTCCTTTTAGGTACTTGTATTAGGTAGTCTATTTGTGTTTTGATCTTATGAGAGATTCAATTTTCCCCAGAGCGTCATTAGCAACTTGGCTCATTTTGTCAAACGGGATAGTGATTTGCTTGTTTAGCTCCATGTGCAATTCATCCATTTGTCCGGCTTTGAAATTGGGAGTTAAGGAGGTAAGGTTTAGAGCGAAAAGGAGGAGTCCTGCGGCAATCATGCTCAAGCCCCAGTTTTTCAACGCAAAAAATTGGGAAGAGTTGGCGCTAGGCGAGTTTTCTACATACCGATTTTTGTCGATAGCCATCATGATGTTGATTTTAATTGCTGTAGGAGGGAGGAAATCTACCCGACTTTTTGTTAAACTGCATACAGTCTCCTGGATGACTGAAACAACATCATGACATTCAGAGCAATGATCTAGATGAGAAGTCATTTCGTCTAGTTCTGTTTCACTCAAACTCTTTTTAACGTAGCTGTGCCAGTTGTCCCGACTCCGATAACATGGCATGGCCTTCACCTCCAGACGGCGTAGGATGGAGCTTGTCTCTTAACATTTTTCGACCTCGAAACAACCGAGTTTCCACTGTTCTTTTGGGCGTGTCCGTTATGTCTGCGATTTGTTGGGGACTGAAGTCTTCAAAATAGTATAAAATTAAGACGGTGCTGTAGATTGCTGGCAGGCTACTGACTGCTGCTTGTACTTCATAAGCAATCTCCTGCTGTAGGAATAAATCTTCGGGGCTATCATCCTCAGTACTAAGATTATTTAAATAGGCAGCTTCTACATATTGAGGCTTTTTCTTCCTGCACCAATCGAGGCAATGGTTTATAGCAATTCTATAGAGCCAAGTGGAAAACGCGGAGTCCTGTTTAAATCCGGCAAGATTGTTATAGGCCTTGATGAAGATATCTTGGGTGAGGTCCCGGGCGTCTTCAACGTTCTGGGTATAATAATACGCGGTTCGGTATAATCCCGTCTGATAGCGTTCCACGATATCGTCATACCGCTCGCCATTCCCCTTTAAAATAGTGTGAATTAATGCTGCATCCCTTTTGAGGATGACTTGAGCTTCGTCATCATGCAAATACCGTTCACCGCCCTTACTATCCTTTAGACGTATCATGTTTAGATTATACTTCAATGAAAAAGCAAAAAATAGAATATGATCTTTACTGAATATTTAAAAGAAGAACCTCTCCCGTCTTATGACTGGTGAGGTCTTCATTAGAGGTTAGACAATCAAATGTAGAGTGGGGTATCAAACGGATTGTTTTTTCATTCTGTTCTGAAAATACAGAAATATGGGGAGGGGAATAACAATCCAGCCAAAGCTCTTAATTAGGCTATTAAGGGCTCTTTGCTGAGTTAGTGATTTTTCATCTTTAATTATCCGATCGTATTGACTCTTAAGCTCTACATCACTGAGAGTTTGTGTCGGATTAACAGGCGTAGGAGACTCTCCTTTATATTGAGGTTGCATCTTATATTGTTCGAAGCTCTGATAATAACCAGCCGGAGCAACTATGTCAGCCAGGGCCATAAAGGCAGCGACTGTTCCTCCAATCGTCATCATTAAAGTCGCGAACAGTATCAAGTAAACATAAACAGTTTTAATCATTTCGTTACCCCTTTCCATAGATTCTTCGCTGCTTTTTTTGACTCCTATGACACTTGCAATGATAAAAATGATAAGAACTAAAGGTACAATACCGACGAGAATACTCATAACCATGTTGGCACCTCTTTTCAATGGAATTTAAACATGCCGTCTGTGTATCATGTCCAGCATAGAGTTATGATATAATAATCTAGTTTAGAGGCCTGCCCTTTGGATGAAGAGAGAGGTTGATAACGGTTAGAAAGCGGCTGCATGGTTGATTGGATAGGGGGTAACTTAGTGCGCAAACAATTTGTGGTTATTGGCTTAGGACGATTCGGAACCAGTGTGGCAAAAACCGTCAGTGAACTAGGTCATGATGTATTAGCAATTGATAAAAATGAAAGTGCAGTTCATGCTGTAATGAATGATGTAACCCAGGCCGTTCAGGCCGATGCCCGGGATGAGGAGACGCTCCGGGCTTTAGGAGTAAGGAATTTAGATGTAGCGGTTGTAGCCATGGGGGATGACCTTGAAGCGAATATACTGATCACCTTAATGCTTAAAGAAATTGGAATTCCCTATGTTGTCGCTAAGGCTCAATCCTCTCAACATGGGAAGGTATTGGAAAAGATTGGGGCAGATAAAGTCATTTATCCGGAAAAGGACATGGGAATTCGCCTAGCCCATAACTTAGTAACCTCTAATGTCATGGATTATATTGAATTGTCACCGAAGTTTAGCATTTTTGAAATTATTGCTTCTGCCCAATTTGTCAATAAAACAATCGGAGAATTAGACTTAAGGGCGATTTATGGAATCAATGTGATGGCGATCAAAAAGAATGAGGAGGACATTATTGTTGCCCCAGGGGCACATACTATGATTGAGGTAGGGGATATCTTGGTGATTGTTGGAAACAAAAAATCACTTGCCAAATTACCAAACTAATACAAAGAGAAAGAGTAATTTCTTTCTATACCTTTCGTTATTGTCTTAGCATACCTTGGAGGAAAAGGTTTGAATATATTAGACACCATCTCGAGTCTTAGTTTTAGAATATGCTTTGGTTATTTTTTTGGAAATTGCAAACCCGTTGACCCTAGGGCTTCACTTGGCTCAGCCGGAGGAGGGATAGGCTAATGAATTTGGCACCTCAGACTCTCGTTTAGGAGTACTTAGTCAAATAAATAATGACGCAACTCCAAATAAAACTGTTGTTATTCCAGCTGCAATTAACGATGGTTTTAACTTGGAGCGGGCATATTCCATCACTGGCAGATCAAGGATAGCACAGAGCGTTATAGAATTATCACTCAAAGGGGAGGCGAAAGCACCGAACGTGCCACTGGCAAATACGGCCCCGATCACAAGTATAATACTTGACTCAGTCTGATAGGCAAGGGTTACTGCTAAGGGCATTAATAGACCCCAAGTTCCCCAAGATGAACCAATTAAGAATGAGAGCATACTACCTAAGACAAAAACTACAGGCGCAATAAATGCTGACGGGATCCAGCCAATCAACTTTGACGCTATATAGGTCGAAAATCCTAAATCCTCTGAGACCGCTGATAAGGCCCAAACCAAGGCGAGCATGAGAATAACGGAGACCAATTCATTGCCTCCATTAATAAAATGAGTCACTAACTTGGCAATGTTAAAACCTTGCACAAAGAAAAAAATCAAGGATAAAATTAATGTAATAAACAGTGCCTCAAGCATAACTCCGAGGGCGTCTGCTTTAATAAAGGCTTCAAAAAAGTTGCTTGCTTGGGCGTGTCCATCCCACCAGCTTAAAAAAAGAGTCATAACCAAAACAACACTAAGGGGTAATATTAGGTTCATGGGCTTGCTTGGAACTTCTTTATCAAAGGCTTGCAGACACTTTTGGAGCTCTTCTTCTTCCCGCTGGGCATTAGAGGCTTCCACAATGTCTCCTTTCATATTGTTGCGCATTTCTTTAAAGAAACTGTAGTAAATTCCTATCCCTATTATGACAAGAGAGAAAAAGTTAAGCGGTATACTTCTAATATAAGCACTATAAGGGGATTCATGTATGCCAACTTGTTGCAGAGCAGTCCCTATCAAGGACACCATGTAACCCACAAAGGCAGTCGCTACAGGTACAAGCACTACAACAGGATTTGAAGTAACTTCAATCATAAAACCTATCTTCTGCGAAGAAATCGGTAATCTCTTTTTTAGAAGTTTCATGATGGGGGCAACAGTTACAATCCGAAAATTGGGATTATTAAAGGTCCCAATTGTCGAAAGCCAAATGAGTAACATAGCTGCACGCTTGGTTTTCACTTTGCGCCCCACAAGGTCGACAAATCCTTTGATTCCTCCGGTCATCTTGGTTAAGCTAATGAGGCCAGCGAAAACATAGAGGAAGATGATAATACGTATATTATTAGATTTCACTAGGTTGTTGATAAGATAGGAGATGAGTACTTTAATTCCTCCAAAAAGATCAGGCTGTATAAGGTAACTCCCTAAGATCAAACCTGCAAATAATCCAGGTTGAACCTGTTTGGATAGGATGGCTATCGGAATGACTACTAGAAAAGGTAATAGTGAAATCCATGAATGCTCCATGCATACTCCTGCTTTCCGAATATTCCATAATAATATATTATCTCCAGATTGGCAATAATATATAAGGCAGTCGCCTGCGCCTATGGCTTCTCCGTTGTGCTAACCCGTGCGAAGACAGTGTCTTCGTGGACGCCAGCCAAGTTTTCTATATAAGAAGGAATTTGCTTAGTTATTATCGAATTGTTCAGATAGTATTAATTGTATTAGAATCAAACTTAAATGTAGATAAGGAGATTTTAGATTGGAAAGACCACAAAGCAATCCTAGTCGTATGGTTGTTATTGAAGACAAAAGTAGTGGAGAGCGTTTTCTAGTTGATCTTCTAAGAGGTCAAACTTATGACAAAGAGCAATATACGAAGATTACTTATGAAGTCCCGTTAAAGAAAGAATTCTGGGATTTGCCACGCTTAACCAAGTCAAAGTGAACTTGTTCAGCTAAAACTGAACATCAAACAAAAAAACACCATAAAGCCCTTTGAAGTGAAGCTTCACTCCGAAGGGCTTTATGGTGTTTTTATCAATGGAAAATGCTAGGCTTTTCTATCGGCAACCTCTTTATCAGGCAGTTGATAAAATGGTTTCATCTTGGTTGTTAAGAGCAAGTTTAGTGTTGCAATAGCGGCCCCGACCATAAATACATATTCGTAGCCCAGAATAGTCCAGATAAACCCACCCAGAAATGGCACAAACATGGAGACTATATGATCAAGGGTTATTCCCATAGACAATGTAGGAGAAACATCCTGGGCGTTCAATGCGATTTTTCTTACATAGGTTGCTCTGGCCATACTTACCGAAGCAAGCATTTGGTCTAGAACAAACAAAGTACAGATGACATATAGAGCGATTTTTCCTAGACCCAAATTTTCTAATAAACCTTGCGTGAAGGCATAACCTAGACAGATAAAGATCAGAGACACTGCCTCTCCAGCCAAAACGAATCTCTCTCCAACACTATCAATTAGATAACCAATAAAGGGCTTAAAGGCAATTCCCACTCCAGCAATGATAAAGCTAAGAATCGCAAAAGTAGCCACTCCCTGACCAAAGACTTTAATAAGGACCCATGGTCCAAAGGTAATGAAGATCTGCTTTCTTGCGCCAAAAAGAATACTAAGTCCATAGAAGACTTTATATTCTTTACGTAAAACGAAGCGTTTTCCTATTCTCTTGCCAGAGTGAGGTTTCATCAATAAGATAAGGATGGCTGATAAAAAGAAGGCCCCTGCCGAAATAGTGAAGGCAAGACGATAGTCAATTTTAACATATCTAAATAGGAAAGCGGTAGCCAGACTAGTCGCTAAAAAGACTGCCGTGTTCACAGAGTTGATCTGACCCAACCGTCGTCCCATCTGACCATCCGTTGCTAGATTCATGCCAATACTGTTGGACATGGGCATGAACAAATGCTGGCCCATGCTGTAAATTGTTAACCACCCAATCATCGGCAAATATTCAGGCGACCAGAATGCTAGGCCGAGAGCCCCTAGTCCTCCCAGAAGGTTCGCCACGGCAGCCGTCCGTACGTCTCCAAAGGCAAACAAAAGACCCGTTACGAAGACAACCGCAAACCCTGGAAACTCTCTAGGAATCTCTAGAAATGTTCTTTGGGATATGGACAGTTGATAATTATCATTCAAAAAGTTATTAAAAAATGAAGTATCAATGCTTTGAGTAATCCCTATAATAGCACTGGCTATTAAAAACAAAACAAAATCTCTTTTCCCTAATCCCCACATACCATGAACCTCTTACTCTCTCTCGAATATCTTACATATAGTTCGACTTATAGGGAGAAATTCCTGCATTTTACGAATCTTATAATTGATTAGGGATTATGAATAACCATTTTTTCAAAACTTATTAAGAAAATTGTAAAGGAACCTAGTTAATGGTAACCTATATACTGTGGGTCACTTATGAAAAAATTTAAGATGATTGTAGAGGGTTTGCTAACTTTAAAGTGAAAATCATGATTTTAAGGGCAGGACCGGTCCAGAAGGTCCGAAGTGGAGGGCAGTAGAATGTTAGCAGTGTATAATACTATCAACAATGTTATCGTAAAAACAGAAAAACCAGAGGAAAAGGGCTCTTGGATAAATATGATAAATCCTACTGAAGAGGAAATTGCTTTTATCACTAAGGCAATTAATATCGAAAGTGATTATTTCATAAAAGATGCTTTAGACGATGAAGAGCGACCCCGAATTGAAACTGAGAATAACCAAATTTTAGTCATTATCAATGTGCCGATTATTCAAAATGCGACAGTAATATACGAAACAATTCCTCTAGGAATCATAGTGACTGAAGATCATTTTGTTACAGTGTGCTTGCAAGAGGTCGATGTTCTTAAGGATTTTGCAAGTGGGAAAGTTCGTGGTATGGAAACCTATAAGAAGACAAGGTTTTTATTTCAAATCCTCTACAAAAGTGCATCGTTATATTTAACCTTACTTAGAGAAATTGAAAAAAAGACCAACGAAATCGAGTTGGCTCTTCACAAATCAATGAAAAATAAGGAATTAATCAGGTTGCTGAACCTTCAAAAAAGTCTTGTCTATTTTACGACCTCCTTGAAATCCAATGAAAAAGTCATGGACAAGATGTTGAGAACGAAGGTCCTGAAGGTATATGAAGAAGACCAGGATTTGCTCGAAGATGTCATCATAGAAAATAAACAGGCAGTAGAGATGGCAGAAACTTATAGCAACATTTCTAGTAGTATGATGGATGCTTTTGCTTCAATTATTTCGAATAACTTAAATATGGTTATGAAGTTTTTAGCTTCTATAACAATTATATTAGCTCTTCCTACGATGCTAGCTAGCTTTTTCGGAATGAACGTGAAAATTCCTTTTCAAACATCAGACTATGGTTTTGGGATTGTTGTCGGTATGTCTGTTGTTCTTTGTTTTGGTGGTATCATCTTTTTAATGAAAAGGAAAATGTTTTAGTCCAAATTTAAGTTCTGTTATTGCCTCGATCGCATAAATAGCTAAGACAAGAAAAGAGACTTAAAGGGAATCGGTTAGCGAACGGCCGACAGGTTGATGCATCTCTTCGAAGAGTATGCGACGATACTGCTTGCCTCCCCCGACAGTGTAGGTCAAATTCGTCACTGGTGACGAATTTGACCTATACTGTTGCAGGAATATTCAGGAAACTTGTTGAATTCTAGGTGAAAGTAATTTATGCCATTTACTTAAACAATACGCAAAAGCCGCGTGTCGATGCGAAAGTTGTTTGAGAAAGAATTTACAAAGATTGTCCATGACATCAAGGATATAACCTATCCGATCTGCATCATTATAAAATAGCTCATTTGGGTACCTAAAAGAGTCTGACTAATTTATAATATTATTTCCTTAATTTCTTTAATAGTTAAACCTTTAATTGCTATATGTGAACTCGTGCAACTCTCTGGAGTTCGATACAGCACTATTAAATATTATACAGAAGAGGGATTACTTCCATTTGAACAAGAGGATACGAGAATGGCTAGAAAATATCCGCGAGTTCAAGCTATTGAACGGCTAGAGGAAATTCGTTTAATGAAAGAAGAATTAAGTCAAATGTATGAATTATATAAAGCAGCACATTTTTTAGCGTGGGTCTCAGCAGAAAATCGACAGATTTTTAGCGGTAGAAATATTTATTTTTCTTGCTATAAAACTGATAATTTTGTGCTAATTTCTTATAAAAAATGTACTAATACGCATGTCGGATATGCTAAAAATAATGTAGCTCATGTTTTTTTGGGAAGTCTACTAAATATAGTTTTAAGATGGAGGAAATCATGGACGAATTGGCATTTCAACAATTATTATATGATCAAATACCCATAACTGAAAAAATGGGGTTTGAGGTTATTGAATTCAAGCCGTCTAGTGTAAAGATACTGGCTAAGCTCGAACCAAACCTCAATCACAAGTGTACAGCATTTGGAGGTAGTATTAATAGTTTAATGACGATGTGTGGTTGGGCAGCAGTTTTTGTTAATATAAAGGAATTTGATTCAAACTCACATATTGTTATCCAAAGGAGTAATATTGAATACTTCTCTCCTATAAATATGGATTTCATAGCAGAGTGCAAAATTGAAAAGCAAGAAGTTATAGAGAAGCTCTTAATAACCTACAAAAAGTTCAATCGTGCTCGAATAAAGTTAAATGTTCTTTGTAGGGAAGACGACTATGTATTATCAAAATTCGAAGGACAATACGTAGTGTTTCGATAGCTTTCAGAGAATTTTTCTTTGCATAACAACTGTTGAGGACTAGATCACTGGCAATAATCGAGTCCATAGCGGCCACGGCCTCAGCCTGCTGCAGGTCTACCTTCGGATTGGGGATCGTAACCGCAAAGGTTTTGCCGCCGGCGGTAGTGAAAGTCAACCTTAGCATTCTGCTTGTTGTGACGGCCATGCTTTCACCTCCTTTAGATCGGATTTTTCGGCTGGTTATTCATCAATCAGCTCAAAGTTTTTCCTATAGAGTACGTCGATTACCGGATAATCCGCCAGACCGAATAAGGCATGTGCCGCATTATGAACAGCTTCTTCCGTGGCGTCGGATCTCACACTACTCAAACTTTTCTGCCTGAGTACCGGGCCTCCGGCGGGGGTGAGCCCAGTCTGGTATACGACAACCAGCGTCGAATTTAAAGGTATCCCAACGACTGCCATCGTTTCACATCCTTTCCTCCGAATTGACAGGCCGCTTGAATTTCGGCTTGTCCGTATAGTCTATGCATTTGCTTGTCCAGTGGTTGTTGTTTACACCCTGTTTTTTGATTTTTCGCATTACCTAAGCCTGTCCGAGAAACGACTACGTTGTCGTTTCTTGGACAGGCCTTTATGGGAGTTGTCACGCTTATCAAGCCAATCCCATATGATGTGAATATAGGACAAGATAGGATTGATAATAATCATGAGCGATTCGATAACAGAGAGAACGCCGCCCGTCATCGCGGTTGAAATTAATATGATTAAACAACAGACCGAAAAAGTAGTGCTTAACAACGCTATCGAGATCGGCCGACGGCTGAAGGAGGCCAAGGACCTGATTCCGTATGGGGAATGGGGCAAGTGGCTGGCGGTGTCGGTAAGTTACACGGAGAGAACGGCCCAGAGACTGATGCTCGTATTTGATGCTTACGGGGACCAACAGCCTGTTGCCCTCAATGCCGACGCGCAAACGCAGCGACTGCCGAACATGAACTATTCTCAGGCGCTCATCCTTCTCGATATCTCGGAAGAAGAACGGGAGCAGTTCATCGCGGAGATGGATATTGAAAACATGTCCGTTCGAGAACTGCATAAGGCAGTGATGAAGCGGGACCAAGCTATTCAGGACCGGGAACAGGCATTTCAGGATCGGGACCGGGCTCTGCAGGAAAAAGCCGATCTCCAAAAGGCTCTGGACGGTGAAAAGGGCAAAAACACTCAGATGACTAAGGAGCGGGACAACCTGAAGACAAAGGCGGGAGATCTGCAGAAGTCCAAGCAGGCACTTGAGCAGGATGTCGAGAAAAAGCAATTGGAGAATGACAAGCACAAAGAAAAGACAGCTTACAAGAGCGTCCAAAGGATGAGCGATAGTCTTACTGTCGCGTATAACAAGGTGGCCGCCAATAAAATCGCTTTTTTATATGAGAACCTGGATAAAGCGTTCAAGGAACTGGCTTATGAGATGACCAAGTTTGCTTCGCTTGCGGATCAGATATCAGTCATTGGCGTGGCGATATGAAAACTAAAGAGGATGTCATTTAGAGAGAGCTTTGGAAACGTGAGGACTTATTATTGACCTCCCGACTTCTTTCGACATTATTATCCGAATATTCATGTTATGATCTCGCTATAACGCAACACTCAAACCAGGTACAAAAAAGGAAATGGTCGAGAGGGACATTACTTTTAATAAACACGGAATTGAAGGAGAAAAAAACGTTGCCTTTGAAATTGCAAATCAAAAGAAGCACTGTAAAGGGACAAAATGGGAAACGTGAGATAAGGACAAAGCTTGTTTCATCTTGAATGCATTGAATAAGAAACACTGGTTTCAGTATCGTTTATATAGGATCGTCGAACATCTCTGAGCCAGCTATGAAGAGCGGATTGGAATGGAATATTAAGCTATCCTAATATGATTCAGGAGATATTCTGGAGAAAATCCGGGCTACCTTTGAAGGAGCCTTTGCCGGGGTTTGTGATGAAGAAGACGGTTAAAGTTTAAATTTCTGCTGTTAATGCGCAGGGAATGTCATTGCCGTGAAGAGGTTAAATAGTTATAGCTCTCATCTAAGTCTAGGTGAGGGCTATTTAACACTTTCAATTATTCTTGCTTTCCTGGGCGATCTGAATCCTTGCCTGACTTCAGAAGAACAAATTCACTGTCTTTACTATCTAAGTACATTTCTTCAGTTTGGCGCTGTATCTGTTGAATTTCTTCAATGATATCTGTCATTTTGTTGAAGAGTATACTATACATTTCTTTATAATTTACCAATGTTCTTCACCTCAATAGTGGTTTACACTCACTATTTTATGCGTTTTTCGCATAATAATCAATATGCAATTATCGCATACTATAAAATAGCGGTGGGGTGAACATCATGTACCAACGATTACGTGATTTACGAGAGGACAAGGATTTGACTCAGCAAGAGCTTGCCACCTTACTGAAGGTAAGCCAAACAACCTATTCCAGATATGAAAGCGGTGTCTTGGATATTCCTAGTACCTCGCTTATTAAACTTGCTGAATTCTATAAAACTAGTATCGACTATCTGGTGGGACTAACTAATAATAAAAGATCTTATCGTTAATGTTCAGGGATCATAGCTGTAAAATTAAACTAAGGTAGGATGCACTGTATATCCCGGCGCTTAGTTTTGTTTTGCCACAAGTTAGGCGAGAAGTGGCGGCCACTCTGCCGCCTTTTCTTTGTACAGGAAAGTATAATATTTTTAATTCGTGGATAAATGACTTGAGCGCGTGCGATAGCACGCTTTTTTTACATAGTCACCGCCAACAGACAATGTGTTTTCTGTAAGAATGACGGTTTATCAGGCGGTACCTATGGAACCTAGATACGGTGCATAAGCTTATTGGTCTGGTTCGTAAATATCTTAGTTTGCTTGGCTTAAACCCTAAGTATCATATCCACAGGCCCTTTGACTGGGGCTTGTTATTTTTTGGGGGTAATAATGCTAAAAGCTTTAGACCATTTCGTTGCGAGTGCCAATTGTCCTCGCCACTTTTGGTTTTAATTTACCGTGAGATAATGTAATTAATGACATCACGGTTCGTTTTTTGATTAAAGGAAAGCACATGGGCAAGGGTAGCATTCACAAAAATGCTGCTACTGCGTTTGATGAACTTCCAGGTATTGCGGAAGTCAGTGCCCAACAAATCATTGCGGAAATTGGAGTTGACATGAGCCGCTTCCCTACCGAGGATCATTTATGTTCCTGGGCTGGTATTTGTCCAGGTAACAATGAGAGCGCCGGAAAACGTAAAAGTGGAAGAACTAACAAAGGCAATAGAATACTTTAGTCCTACAATTATTCAGTACGCAGTAGTTGCTGTCAAAAACAAAGATTCCTTTTTCCATGCGCAATACCAGCGTCTTGAAAAAATCTAGGTTGGGAGCCACCTTCCCCCGTAGCTGTCGGCTAGAATATACATAAAATTTACAATGCTCTTTTTGGGCTTACTGTGAGGTTGCCTTTTTGCGCCTTTGACAGAGTAAAGTTTTCACGATAAAACTCAGTACATTCTCTGAGTTGTATAACTATGATTTTATTCTCTCCTACAAACACAAAATCTCCTGTAATATCAACGATTACGGGAGATTTTGCTCCTGTTGAACTGTTAAACTCGGGTTATAACACATATATCAACATTTCGCTACTATTATTTCACATAAATTCAGCTCTTAGAGCAAATCAGGTGTTATATGTTGCTTCGGGAAAAACTGGTAGCATTCAAATTTATTTACAACTATTTAATACTACTTATTATATTGTTTATTCACAATTCTAAATATTCAGTTATACAATGTATACAGTAAATCAAATATTTGACGAGGGCTATTATGCGCTGGTGTCTTGATACCTCAATAATCTCTAAAATCAGAAATATTTTACTAATGCTTATAGCTATTTATTTATAGGTATAAGTATTAGTATAAAAAAATAATAAGTGGAGAGGTGTATGCAATGAGAAAAAAGGCAAGATTACAATTAATTACAGAAGAAGATTATCCTAGAATTCATGAGGCATCATTGAAAGTCCTTGAGCAAACAGGAATTATTTTTCATCATCAGGAAACAGTGGATTTGTTCAAGAAACACGGGGCTAAGGTAAATGGGAATATTGTCTATTTCTCTCGTGAAATGGTTGAAGGTGCTTTGAGAACAGCTCCTAATACATTTAAGTTTTGCGGCAGAAATGGGTCCAAGTCACTAATGGTAGGCCAAGAGCAAGATGTGGTGATAGGCGCTAATGTTGGTCCGGTATTTGTGCAAGATACAGATAAGGGTCAAAGACGGGGCAAGCTGGAAGACTATAGCAATTTCCAGAAAATTTTCCAAGCTAGTAATGTATTTAATGTCTCAGGCTCTAATCCTATTGATCCAAGTGATGTAGATGCTACTTATCAGCATTTATATATGATGTATGAAGCTATAAAACAT
>Ga0209347_1001137_pt1 | contig 48552 bp, 26 predicted proteins | sample AutmiccommuBRH23_FD_187382 | JGI IMG/M metagenome (GOLD analysis project Ga0209347, IMG submission 187382) | Deep subsurface microbial communities from Mt. Terri, Switzerland - Autotrophic microbial communities BRH/23 (SPAdes) (version 2) | ecosystem: Environmental > Aquatic > Deep subsurface >... | reverse complement strand
CAGTCTTCCATGGCGGCTTTCGGGCATTCCGCGGTACCGGCCTTCGGACAACCGCCACACGCACCGTCGGCGGTTACCTGGGCACTCTGCCTTGGCCCATCGACGTACCCGGCCACAAGGACGGTTCCCGCCGCCAAAGCGGCCACGACTACCAGGGCAATAATGGAACTCTTACTCATGTGTCCTCCAGAAAAGACCCCAAATGATTGGTCAGATTCAATTCCGATAAACCCACAGGTACTCCAAGACTGTCACTCTATACTACCACCTTCGGCCCCAGGTTCGAGCAAAATCATCGGCCGATCATCCCCCGGCCGAAAGGCCCTTTGAAATCGGTTGACGGCTGTGCCGCCTGTACGTATAGTAGTGGGTTTAGGATGATCGAAGCGGAAGCGCTGTTGGAGCCGCAAATGAATAGCAGCAAAATCGTCGCCGAAGGTATTACATTTGATGATGTCCTCCTGATCCCGGGCAAAAGCGATTTCGTGCCCAGCCAGGCGGATACGAGCACCAAGCTCTCGAAAAACGTCGCAATCAACATTCCGATCGTCTCGGCGGCCATGGATACGGTCACCGAAGCCGCCCTGGCCATCGCCCTGGCCCAGGAAGGCGGCATCGGCATCATTCACAAGAACCTCTCCATCGAGGCCCAGAGGCGGGAGGTCTCCAAGGTCAAGCGGTCCGAGCACGGCGTGATCCTCGACCCGGTCACCCTCTCGCCCAAGGAGCCCGTCCGCAGGGCCCAGGAGCTGATGAGCGAGCAGAACGTCTCGGGCATCCCGATCGTCGAGGGCAAAAAGCTCGTCGGCATCCTGACCCGGCGAGACCTGAAGTTCCTCGAGGATTTCAACGTCGAAATCAGCTCCGTGATGACGAAGGACAGCCTGGTCACCGGTCCGGCGGGCACCAGTCTCGAGCAGGCCAAGGGCATTCTCCGCTATCACAAGGTCGAGAAGCTGCTCCTGGTCAACGGCAAGGGCGAACTGGCCGGCCTGATCACGATGCGAGACATCGACCGCGTCCAGCAGTACCCGCGAGCCGCCAGGGACAGCCGCGGCCGGCTGCGGGTCGGGGCCGCCGTCAGCGTGCACGAGTACGAGCGGGTCGAGGCCCTGATCTCCGCCGATGTCGATATCATCTGCGTCGATACCGCCCACGGCCATACGCAAAACGTCATCGACACGGTCAAGAAGATCAAGAGCAGCTTCAAGATCGACGTGATCGCGGGCAATATCGCCACGGGCGACGCCGCCCGGGAGCTGATCGACGCCGGCGCCGACGCGGTCAAAGTCGGTATCGGACCTGGCGCCATCTGCACCACCCGCATCATCTCCGGCGTGGGCGTGCCCCAGGTCACAGCGATCATGGACTGTGTCGAAGCGGCCGCCAAGCAGGGCATCCCGGTGATCGCCGACGGCGGCATCCGCCAGTCCGGCGACATCAGCAAGGCCATCGCCGCCGGGGCTTCGTGCGTGATGATCGGCTCGCTGTTCGCGGGTCTCAAGGAAAGCCCGGGCCAGTTGGTCATCTACAAAGGCCGGCAGTTCAAAGAGTACCGCGGCATGGGCTCGCTCGGCGCGATGGTCAAAGGCTCGGCCGAACGCTACGGCCAGAGCAGCAAGACCGAGGTCGGCAAGCTCGTCCCGGAAGGCGTCGAGGGCCGGGTCCCCTACCGCGGCACGCTCGGCGACTTCGTCTACCAACTCGTCGGCGGCCTGCGGGCCGGCATGGGCTACTGCGGCGCCCGGAGCATCCCGGAGCTGATGAGCAAGGGCAAATTCGTCCGCGTCAGCGCCGCCTCGGTGAACGAATCGCACCCGCACGACATACAGATTACCAAGGAAGCCCCGAATTACTCGGCGAGCTTGCCGTTCGAAGATTGATAGGGAAAGGACCTGATTGACCCGATTGACCGGATTGACAAACAGAAGTCCTTCGGTCAACGAGGTCAATCGGGTCCTCTTCTCTTTGGTTTGACGAGGTTCTTCTTATGATTCGCGAAATGATCACCATCCTGGATTTCGGCAGCCAGTACGGCCAGTTGATCGCCCGTCGGGTGCGAGAACAGAACGTCTACTCCCGTATCTGCCCGGCCGGCACTGCCGCCGAGGAACTGGCCAAGATGCCGCTCAAGGGCATCATCCTCTCGGGCGGGCCGGCCAGCGTCTATCAGCCCAATGCCCCCCGTTGCGACGAGAAGATCTTCGATCTGGGCGTGCCGATCCTCGGCATATGCTACGGCATGCAGCTCGGCTGCCAGATCCTCGGCGCCGAGGTCATCCCCGCCAAGAACCGCGAGTACGGCCGGGCCATCCTGGCGATCCATGACAAAAACGACCTCCTTGCCACGCTGCCCGACGAGACGCCCATCTGGGCCAGCCACGGCGACCAGGTCGGCAACCTGGGCCATGGCTTCGTCACGCTCGCCTCGACCAAGACCTGCCCACACGCCGCGGTCCGAGACGGCAAGCGGCAGTTCTTCGGCGTCCAATTCCACCCCGAGGTCAGCCACACGCCCAAGGGCGAGGTCGTCCTGAAGAACTTCCTCTACGACATCTGCGGCTGCACCGGCGACTGGAAGATGAGCGACTTCGTCGCCGAGACGGTGCAGATCGTCCACAACCAGGTCGGCAACGCCAAGGTCATCTGCGGCCTGAGCGGCGGGGTCGATTCCTCCGTCGTCGCCTCGCTGCTGCACAAGGCCATCGGCGATCAGCTCGTCTGCATCCTTGTGGACAACGGCCTGCTCCGCCGCAACGAGCGGGAGAGCATCGTCGCCACCTTCCGCGACCACTTCCACATGGACCTGCACGTCGTCGATTGGTCGAGACAATTCCTCGCAGCTCTCGCGGGCGTTACCGAGCCGCAGCAGAAGCGAAAGATCATCGGCGCCGAGTTCATCCATGCGTTCAAATCCGAGGCGAACAAGATCGAGAACGCGAAATTCCTCGCCCAAGGCACGCTCTACCCCGACGTGATCGAATCCGGCTCGAAAGACGGCAACCCCGCCGCCAACATCAAGCTGCACCACAACGTCGGCGGCCTGCCCGCCGAGTTGGGCTTCGAGCTGGTGGAGCCCCTGCGGGACCTCTTCAAAGACGAAGTCCGCCAGGTCGGCGAGTACCTGGGCCTGCCCGAAGACATCGTCTGGCGTCACCCCTTCCCCGGCCCGGGCTTGGCGGTCCGAGTGATCGGCGAAGTCACCCCAGAGCGTCTGGAGGTCCTGCGAGCGGCGGATGAAATCCTGATCGACGAGATCAAGGCCGCGGGCCTCTATCGCCAAATCTCGCAGGCCCTGACGGTCCTGGTCCCCGTCTCGACGGTGGGCGTGATGGGCGACGAGCGGAGTTACGAGAACGTGATCGCGGTCCGGGCGGTGGAAACAACGGACTTCATGACAGCCGACTTCTCCCGCATCCCGCACGAGGTCTTAGGCACGATCTCCAGCCGAATCATCAACGAGGTCCGAGGCGTCAACCGGGTCGTCTACGACATCTCCAGCAAGCCCCCCGCCACGATCGAGTGGGAGTAGGGGCGACGCATGCGTCGCCCGTACACTTGATGGCTGAGTTACCCTTCGTAGATCGTGCATCCCCGCACGACTTTCCCCCGAGGGCGAATTGGCACGGAATGATGGGAAAAACCGGCTGCCGGGCGCCACGGCCAGACTCGTTTGGCTGTCCTCTTTCGAGTCGTCCTGTCCGTCAGGGGCGTTGCCCTTCCCGCAACTCCGCGCACGAACACAATTCCGCCTCCTTGCCTTTTCGGCGGGGACGGGTAGAATGAAATGGGATTTCGTGTCACATACCCCGGATTACGAACGATCGCACGACGTGGGAGGTGAGCCATGGGAAGGAGTGATTCTCGTGTTCTGAGCGTGGCGGTGTTGGTGTGCGCCTTCGTGGCGGGAGGGGCCGCTTCCGCGGCGGGGGCTGAGCCGAACCTGGTTGGGCACTGGAGGCTGGACGGCAATGCCGGCGACAGTGCAGGAGGCCATCATGGGACGGTTCTTGGCGACCCCACCTGGGCGAACGATCCGCAGCGAGGCTGGTGCCTGGACTTCGACGGCGCGGGCGACTACATCGATGTGGGGGATGACCCGTCCCTGACATTCAGCGATGCGATCACGGTTGCGTGCTGGATCAAAGTTCGGCAGTTCGACAGGAACTGGAATGCGATCGTCACCAAGGGCGACGACTGGGTCCTGGCCCGCACGCGGGACGACAACCGCGTGGCATTCTTGTGCCTGGGTCTGACAGGAGGGGGTTGGCCGGAAGTTTACAGCAGCGACGTGAACGATGGAGACTGGCACCACCTCGCCGGCGTGTACGACGGCGCAGAACTCAGTCTGTATCAGGATGGCATTCGAGTCGACAGCAAATCGGTGCGGGGAAGCATCAACCGCAATTGGAATCGCGTCCTCATCGGCGAGAACGGGCAGACGTCCAACCGCTACTGGAACGGGCTTATTGACGATGTGCGCCTCTACAACCGCGCACTGGCAGCCGCGGAGATCGGCGTTCTGGCGGAGGCCGAGCCTGTGCCTCCCCCGCCGCCACCGGCCACTCCCGAGGGGATCATCGCCGCCGGTCACGACAGCCGGATCGATCTGCGATGGCCGCTCGACACCGACCCCAACCTGGAAGGTTACAACATCTATCGGGCCGACGCTACCGAAGGTCCGTACATCAAACTCAATGCCTCGGTGCACAGGGTCCCGGTCTACAGCGACTTCTTCGGCGTCAACGGCCGAACGTACCACTACTGCATCAAGGCCGTGGCCATTCGCGGCGGCGGCGAATCCGAGCCTTCGAATATCGCTTCCGCCACCTCGTATGCGATGACCGATGACCAGCTTCTCACCTCCGTGCAGGAGGCGGTCTTTCGATACTTCTGGGATTACGGCCACCCAATCAGTGGACTGGCTCGGGAAGGCTGCGGCTTCAGTCACACCACCGACATCTGCACCTCCGGCGGCACCGGCATGGGCCTGATGGCGATCTGCGTCGGCGCCGAGCGGGGATTCGTCACGCGACCGGAGGCGGCCGGCCGGGTCCTGAAGATCCTGACTTTCCTCGATGAAAAGGCTTCCCGCTACCACGGCGCCTGGCCGCACTGGATTCTCGGCAGCACCGGCGCGACCAAGCCGTTCAGCCAGTACGACAATGGCGGCGACCTCGTCGAGACGGCATACCTGGTGCAGGGCATGCTCACAGCCCGGCAGTACTTCGACGATGCGGACGACCCCGTAGAGGCGGAGATCCGCCAGAGAGCCACCGGCATGTGGGAGGCGGTGGAATGGAACTGGTATCGCCAGACGCCGCGGGGAGACGTGCTCTACTGGCACTGGTCGCCCAATTATGGCTGGCAGATCAACCATCCCATTCAGGGCTACAACGAGTGCATGATCGCCTATCTCCTGGCGATTGCCTCACCGACGTATCCGATGCCGGCGTCGGCTTATTACCGTGGCTGGGCCAAGCCGGTTGATTACGCAAACGCCAACACCTACTACGGCTACCGGCAATGGGTGGGCCCCGAGAAGGGAGGGCCGCTGTTCTTCACGCACTACAGCCACCTGGGTTTCGACCCTCGCAACAGGCGAGACGCCTTCTGCAACTACTTCGACAACAGCCGGAACATCTCCCTGATCAATCGGGCCCACTGCACCGAGAACCCGCGGAAACACGCCGGCTACAGCGACCTGGTCTGGGGACTGACGGCCAGCTTCAACCCATGGGGCTACGCCGCCCACTCCCCCACCACCGACAACGGCACGATCTCCCCCACGGCGGCCCTCAGCGCCATGCCCTATGTCCCCGAAGAGTCCCTGGCAACCCTGAAGCACCTCTACCACACCTACGGCAAGGACCTGTGGGGCCCCTTCGGCTTCGTGGACGCCTTCAACCCCACGGAAAACTGGTTCGCCCCCGGCTACGTCGCCATCGACCAGGGCCCGATCATCGTGATGATCGAGAACCACCGCACGCAACTGTGCTGGAACCTCTTCATGTCCAACCCGGAGATCCAGCCCATGCTCAACGCCATCGGCTGGACAAGCCCGTAAGAAATCCACATTGGGGACAATGATCTTTGGAGAGAATGCACATGGCAAGAGCGACACGCAGGTCGTTCATTAGGCGGTCTTTGCTGGGAGCCGGAGCGTTGGCGTTGGCTCCTTCGCTGGAGGCCTTTGGCTCAGCGGGAACGGAAGCGGGAATTGAGATCTCGTTGGCGGAGTGGTCTTTGCATCGGGCGATCTATGGCGGGAAGTTGGATCATCTGGATTTCCCCGCGACCGCGAAGAAAGTCTTCGGGATCTCGGCGGTCGAGTATGTCAACGGCTTCTTCGGCGGCGGGAAGATGGACTTCCGAGCGGCGGCGAAGAATTCCGCTTATCTGAAGGAGTTGCTCACTCGGAGCAAGGACGCCGGGGTGGTGAATCATCTCCTGATGGTCGATGACGAAGGACCACTGGCCGCAGCGAATGAGGGGGCGAGGCTGGCGGCGATCGAGAATCATCTGAAGTGGATCGAGGCGGCGAAGGTGCTGGGGTGCCGGACCGTTCGCGTCAATCTGCATGCCGAGGGCTCGGCCGAGGAGAAGAAGGTCGCCTCCGTGGATTCGCTCGGGCGGCTGGGTGAGTTCGCCGAGCCCATGAAGATCAATGTCGTCGTGGAGAATCATGGCGGCGTGACCTCCAACGGCGCCTGGCTGGTGGACGTGGTCCGACAGGCCGGCCGGGACAACGTCGGCACGCTGCCCGATTTCGGGAACTTCTGCCTCTCGCATCCGTGGGGCACTACGCAGGACGGCTGCGAGGACTTGTACGACCGTTACAAGGGCGTGGCGGAGCTGCTGCCCTATGCCAAGGGCGTCAGCGCCAAGACCTACGACTTCGACGCCGACGGCGAGCAGCCGCTGATGGATTACAGGCGGCTGATCGGCTTGGTGAAGGCCGCAGGCTACAGGGGCTACATCGGCATCGAGTTCGAGGGCAACACGCAACCCGAGGATGAAGGCATCCGCAAGACCAAGGCCCTGCTGGAGAAGTACCTGTGAAGAAGATGAGAAATCGACTGTCGGCGAGAGGTGAGATCTGGACGACTATACCACGACAGGCTCAACCCATGGGGCTTGTTCGACACACCTGCGTAGGCATGATCGCGTCTTGCCTGATCGTGGCAGGCTGTTCCACGACCGATGCGACCCGTTCCCAGGACGACCGCGCCATCGCCGAGCGGACGGCCTTCTGGCAGCCGCACCTGTTGTATCTCCTTGCGTCGCCGCATCCCCGGCTCTACGTGGAGGTGGACGCCGTCAAAGGGTGCATGCCGAACGAGGCCACGCTCGACAAACTCCGCAACTTCCTTGCCAGGTACTGCGACAAGCCCGAGGGGATCGAGGTCGTGCGAGACGATGTGATCCCGACGGCAGCCGCACGGGGAATCCCGCCGAAATCGCTGGTCCACGGGTATCTCGATGGCCCGCCGGACGCCCCGGATGGGCCCGCGCCGGCCTTCATGTACATATTCTTCTATCGCGGCGCGCTCAGCGACAAACCGACCGAGGCCGGCATTTCATCTGCCGCGGCGGCGGACCGCCCGCGGGAGCGGGACGTTCATCCCCATGCCGACCTTCTGCCCTATCCGGCGGTCATCTTCGTCAACACGGACTACGAAATCCAGTGGACGCGAAACGTGATGCTCTCCCACGAGGCGGGACACCTCCTGGGCGTGGCGCGCCAGCCGCCTCACGCCTCGGGCCTGCACTGCCTGAACTCGGCCTGCCTCATGCATCGATGGCTCGATCTCGGCCAGCTCCTCCTGGGCCGGCAAGAGAAACTTTGCGGGCGGTGCGAAGCGGAGATGGCGGAGAACTCGAGGCTGCCGGCGCCGTCCAATCTGCGTTTCGTCGGTCCCGTGCTGGTGCGTTCGGAGGCCGGTTACCACGTCCTGAGCCTGCCCCGATTCGTGCAGGTCCTCGTGGGGGACCTGACGGAGCAGGATTGCCGGGACTTCGCGGCCGAGGCCCGCGCCGAGACGCCCTCTCCGAACGACAGGGGTAAGCTGCACCTCATTGGGACCGTCAAGGACGAGGTACGCGGCGACGCAACGAAGATGGGCGAGATCGTGGCTCGGGCCAAGGGCGATCCGTACGAGGTGGTGCGGGAGATCGCGTCCCTGATCGAGGCCTGGGTCAAACCGACATGCGACCCCTGACCCCAGAATCCGGAACGTCCGTCGCCTCCTCAGGCCGATCCGACACGGGGCCCGCCCGGCAGTCTCACCTGCACGGATTCGACATTCTCTGGCAGTTCCGGCAAAACACGTTATCATGCGACTCCATGTTGCGATGGTTTGAAGAATCGATGCTCCTTTGCGTGCTGCTGACGCTGACCGCCGGCGCGGCGGAACCGAATATGGCAACCATGCCCTCCGGCTGGCTCGACGTGGCCAAGGCCGATCTCGACGTGTTTCCCAACCGGCTTCTGGCGGACGCCAAGGCTACATTCTTCAACAGCGACAACCTGGCCGCTCTCGCGTGGGCCGGGCTGGCCAGCTATGCGATGAACGATGGGCCCGTCGATGACGACGTCGCCGATTACTTCGACAGGCACGACACCTTTGGCGGCTTCGGCGACGAGGCCCTCTTCATCATCGGCTCGCCCGTGACCCATTTCGCGGGCACGGCGATCTGGTACATCCTTGAGGCCGAGGATCAGGACGACACAGGCCGGCAGCAGGCAATCACGATGTTCTCGGCCCTGGCGATCACCGGCGCCGTCACGGGCGGGCTCAAGGCGATTCGGGACAACGATCAGCCGGACGGCCAAATCTGGGCCTGGCCCAGCGGACATACCTCCAGTTCGGTCGCCGTCGCCTCGGTGCTGCACGAATTCTACGGGCTGAAGGTGGCTTTGCCGGCCTACGCCACCGCCGGCGTCGTGGCCTGGCGGATGATGGACGACGGCGACCACTGGGCCAGCGACGTGCTCTTCGGCGCCACGCTCGGCTGGGTCGTCGGCCACACCGTCGCCCGTCGGCACGGCAACCCCGAGATCGCAGGCTTCGAAGTGCAGCCCTACTTCGGCAACTACTACAGCCGGGGCGTGGGCATCAGCCTGTCCAGGCGGTTCTGAACATCCCTGTGAAGAGGGGTGCATATCGAGCGTTGGTGCGCCAAGCGGTTGCGAGGCTCGTTTCGTCCAACGGTTGCGTCGAGGCGGGTCGTCAAGCAGTTGCGTCAGCCCCCGCTCCACGCCACACGCAACCGACACGAGCCTCGCAACCGCAACCGCTCCCCCCCAGAAGATGGCGGCGCTACGAGGCCAAATCGACCGGCACCGGGGCCCGCTCGAAGTCGTCGGCCGTCATGAGGGGCTGCGGCTTCAGATGGGCCAAGCCTCGGATGAACCGGTCGGGGATTCGCTCCAGGCGCGTGTTGTAGTAGGTGGCGATGTCGTTGAAGTAGCCGCGAGCCAGGGCGATTCGCTGCTCCGTGTCCGCCAGGTTCCTCTGGAGACTCAGGAACGAGTCCTGGGCCCGCAGCTGCGGATACTTCTCCTGCACCGCCACGAGCAGTCGGGCGCAGGCTCGATAGTCCGGCCCGGCCACGCCCGGCGGCGTCGCCTCCATCTGCGCCCGCAGTGCGGCGACCTCGGTCTGCACGTCGTGCTCATGGGCACTTAGTCCCTTGACGGTCGCCACGAAACTTGGGATCAGATCGTGCCGGCGCTTCAGTTGCACGTCGATCAGCGACCACGCCCGGCTCACGCGATTCCGCAGGCCGATGAGGCTGTTGAACACGAGCCAGACCCATCCGAGGGCCCAGGCCAGCAGGTAGACCAGACCGGCCGCAACACAGGGCACAGCGGCATGCGGCATGGCCCCGCCCCCGGCGGAAATAAATATGGTCACGCCGACGACCGCGAGGATCAGCCCCACGATCCCCCAGATCCAATACCCGACTCCCAGACCCCGACTGATCTGCTTCTCCGTCCGACAGGAGATCAGGAACATGGGACACTTCGGATCGGCGGCGATCTCCGCGGCGACGATGTCCTGGCGTTCGCGAGCCTGCCCCATGATGTACAGCGGCGTGTGCAACGGAATGGCGGTCTCGGTGAACTGCCGGCGATGATCCGAAGAAGACACCGCATGCAAAGGTCCCTTCCCGTAGTACAACGGATCGCTCCGGCCGCAGGTGTGACTGAAGACTATCACCGGCTCAATCTTGGCGCCGTCCGGCTGAATTCGGATTACCCCCAGGTCGTCCTTCAAATAGAATGAGGTCTGCTCTCCGCCATGGGCCACCGTCGTCCAGCCGCTCTCGTGGCGCGTGCGAGTCTGTCTCTTGCCGTCCTTATCCGTATACGTCTCCGTGACCGTGCGAGACCAGTGCTCCTGCACGGACCACGAGTAGCAGACGCACCGCTGCTGGGCCAGATGGCTCACGAGGGGCTGCTCGGTTTCGGCGGCGCCCTTGATCTCGACCGTGCCGATGAACACGCCGGTCGTCTTGGACGTGGGCGTGTCATCGACCCAGCGTTGGCGGCGATTGGCCCACAGCGCCGCCCCCAGGCATACCAGCGCCAGCAGTCCGCCGATCCACGGGCACAAGGGCACAAAGCCTTCGACATTCGCCCCAAGCACGTGAAACTCAGCAACCATCTCTCACCAGACCCCTACCAGCAACATCCATTTTTCTTCCGGCGCAACCAACCATACCGCCAACGTACTTGCCGAACGATTCTCCGTCAACAAACGAATCGCCGCCCGGACCCGGGCGACAGCCGGCTTGCCCGGGCGTGCGGCAATTCCCGGCTCTTCTGTGGCTCAGTCTGCAAGGCGAGGCTCCGCTTGTACCATGCCACTGGCACAAAGCGCAAGATCTCGGGGGTCTGGCGGCAGGCCCCCAGAGGAGGTCTCGGGATCTCCGCACGAGAGGGCGCCATCGGCGGGGACAGGCCGATCTCAACAAGTTTGGGCGTGGCACCCAAGACCGATGTTCTGCTTCGACAGCTCACCGTTTCAGGATGGTTACAGCTCTACTCTGCCCCCCCGGATTCGAATGAATCCTTGATTTCTTGTCGATTCTGACGGAGAATCATGCACTGAGGAGTATGTTACAAGTCCGGGTTGGAGGTATGTAGAAATGATTGGATTGAGAACCGTCATGCTGGTGCAGATGATCCTGGTTTCAAGTGTTGGCACGGGTCTGCCGCAGTTGGGCAGCGACGTGCGCGTCGTGGACTTGCGGTGCGAGTACATGAGCAATCCGCTGGGCGTTGATGTGACGCAGCCGAGGTTGAGCTGGAAGCTCGAATCCCGGTGGCGCGGGCAGAAGCAGACGGCCTATCAAGTCCTCGTGGCCGACAGCGAGGGGATGCTTAAGGACGATCGAGGCAACCTGTGGGACAGCGGCAAGGTCGCATCCGATCAGTCCATCCACGTGGTCTACGCCGGCCGACCGCTGACGTCGCGGACCCGCTGCTACTGGAAGGTGCGGGTCTGGGACATCGACGACAAGACCGGCCCGTTCAGCGAGATCGGCACCTGGGACATGGGCCTGCTCTTGCCCCAGGACTGGAACGCACAGTGGGTCAGCGTCCCGGGCACGGACGAGGACAAAGGCCCGCAGCCGGCGCCGCTGTTTCGCAAGTCGTTCCTCCTGGCCAAGCCGCCAGTCAGCGCCCGCGTGTACATCTGCGGCCTGGGCTATCACGAGCTTCGCCTCAATGGCGAGAAAGTCGGCGACCATGTCCTCGACCCGGCGTTCACCCGCTACGACAGGCGCGCGCTTTATGTCGTCCACGACGTGACGAGCCTGCTCAAGAAGGGATCGAACGCTCTCGGCGTGATCCTCGGCAATGGGTGGTACAACATGCACACGCGGGCTGTCTGGGACTTCGACAAGGCCCCCTGGCGGGACCGCCCCGTCCTGCGATGCCAGCTCGAGATGACCTTCGACGACGCCTCGACGCGGACCGTCGCCAGCGACGCCACGTGGCGGGTCTCGACGGGCCCGATCATCTTCGACAGCATTCGCAATGGCGAGACCTACGACGCCCGGCTGGAGAAGGCCGGCTGGGATGCGGCCGAATTCAACGACATCAACTGGCCCCTGGCAGAGGCGGATTCCGGCCCCACGGGCGAGTTGCGGGCGCAGATGATGCCGCCGATCAAGGTCACTCAGACCCTGAAGCCCGCCAAGCTCACCGAGTCCAAGCCCGGCGTCTGGGTCTTCGACATCGGCCAAAATATGGCCGGCTGGGCGAGGCTGAAGGTCTCGGGCCCTGCCGGCACGCAAGTCATCATGCGGTATGGCGAGCGGCTCCACGCCGATGGCACGCTCGATCAGCAGGACATCGGTCAGCACATCAAGGCGGGCAAGCCGCAGACCGACACCTATATCCTCAAGGGCCAGGGCACGGAAGTCTGGGAGCCGCAATTTGTCTATCACGGCTTCCAGTACGTCGAGGTGACCGGCCTGCCGGGCAAGGCGAGTCTCGATATGCTGGAGGCCCGCGTCGTCCACACGGCGTTCGACAAGGCCGGCTCCTTCGAGTGCTCCAACGACTTGTTCAATCGCATCCAGCGAAATACGCTGTGGTCATACGTCAGCAACTTCCACGGCTATCCGACCGACTGCCCGCACCGCGAGAAGAACGGCTGGACGGGCGACGCGCATCTGGCAGCCGAGACCGGGCTGTACAACTTCGATTCGGCCGCGGCGTACGCCAAGTGGATAGGTGACTTGCGGGACGAGCAGCGGGACAGCGGCGAGTTGCCCGGCATCGTGCCCACCAGCGGCTGGGGGTATGCATGGGGCAACGGCCCCGCCTGGGACAGCGCCTACGTCCTGATCCCCTGGTATCTCTATCAGTATAGCGGCGACACGCGGGTCCTGACCGAACGCTACGACAGGCACAAACGCTACGTGGACTACCTCACGAGCAAGGCCGAGCACGGCATCGTCTCGATCGGTCTGGGCGACTGGGTGCCCGCGAAATCCAAGACGCCGGAGAAGGTGACTTCCACCGGCTACTACTATCGCGATGCCCTGATCGTCTCGAAGACCGCCGCGATGCTGGGCAAGACCGAGGACGCCAGGAAATATGGCGACCTGGCACTGGAAATCCGCGACGCGTTCAACCGGGAGTTCTTCAACAGGGAGACCGGTCTCTACGCCGGCGGCACGCAGACGGCCATGAGCTGCGCCCTGACGCACGGGCTGGTCCCGCCGGCGGAGCGGGCGAGGGTCTTCGGCAATCTCGTGGCCATGATCGAGAAGAACGACGGGTTTCTCGACGCCGGAATCCTGGGCACGAAGTACCTCATCGACTGCCTGACCGCGGGCGGCCGGGCCGACGTGGTTTACGCCATGGCGACCAAGACCACCTATCCGAGCTGGGGCCGCTGGCTCGAAGAAGGCGCCACCACGCTCTGGGAGCAGTGGGACGGCAACGCCTCCCGCAACCACATTATGTTCGGACACATCAGCGCCTGGTTCTACCAGGTCCTCGGCGGCATCGTGCCCGATCCGGAGGCGGTCGGATTCAAGCACTTCAGCATCAAGCCGCAACTGTTGGGCGACGTCACGTTGGCGAAAGCGGAGCACAAATCCATGTACGGCCCGATCCGCAGCAACTGGGAAATCCGCGGCGACCAGTTCATCCTGAAGATCGCGGTGCCCGTAAACACCACGGCAACCGTGTACGTCCCGAGCGACAAGCAGAAGACGATCACCGAGGGGCCCGACTACATCCATGCGGGCGACCACACGAAATTCCTCCGTATCGAAGACGAGTACGTCGTCTTTGAGGTCGAGTCAGGGACGTACGAATTCATCTCGCAATTGCCCGCGAGAGAGGCGAAATGATTGTGACGGGTGACAGGCCCAAGCGAAGCTCGACCGCAGCACGGGCATCCTGCCCCTGCCACGAACGGAGCGATTTTCTCAGATGAGGTATGCTATGAAGATAGTGAACACGCTGTGTCTTGGACTTCTCGTTCTGCTGACGATTTGCGCCGTTCGCCTGGACGCGGCTGCGAACGAGAATTCGGCTCTCGGCATCAACCTCGCCGGCGTGACGTACTGGTCGGCCGAGATCGTATTCGTGGACCTGTTCAGGCACTCGCAAACGTGGAAGAGCCAGGCACCGGGCAAAGGCTACGACCAGGGCGGCCCGCTCGACCTGACGGACGAAGGCTGGGTCCGCTCGCTGCGAGGTGACGGCCATTTCGCCGACTCGATCGTCCTGAGCCGGCCGAGGCTCGGCTATCCCGCCGGTGTGTACACCTGTCTGTACGAGGGCAAGGGGAAGATCGGATTCGCGCACCGCACGAAGGTCGTCGAGGAGAGCCCCGGCCGAATTCGAGTCGAGGTGAACAACGACCTGGACCTCCTGACGCTCCGCATCACCGAGACCGACCCCGCCGACCCGGTCAGGGACATCCGATTCATCCTGCCGGGCTTCGAGGACACGTATCAGGGCCAGCCGTTCCATCCGGAGTTCCTCCAGCGGTGGGAGAAGTTCAAGGTCCTGCGATTCATGGATCTCCAGCGGACCAACGGCTCCAAGCAAATCGACTGGTCCGACCGGGCCACGCCGCAGATGCAGACCCAGGGCACCGACGCGGGCGTGGCACTCGGATACCTGATCCAGTTGGCCAACACGCTCGACGCCGATCCGTGGTTCTGCATGCCGCATCTGGCAGGCGATGACTACGTTCGCCGCTTCGCGGAGATGGTGAAAGCGGATCTCAAGCCCGACCTGAAAGTCCACGTCGAATACTCCAACGAATGCTGGAACGGCATCTTCGCCCAGGCCCGCTACTGCCGCGAGAAAGGCAAGGCACTCGGCCTGAGCGACAACGACTACCAGGCCCAGTTGCGGTACTTCTCCAGGCGGTCCGTCGAGATCTTCCGAATCTGGGAGGACGTCTTCGGCGGCTCGGACCGTCTCGTCCGCGTCTTAGCCGCCCAGAGCGCCAATCCGTGGACCAGCGAGCAGGTGATGGATTTCGAGAAGGCACACGAGCACGCCGACGTGCTCGGCATTGCCCCCTACTTCGGCAACGCTCTGGGTAACCCCAAGACACAAGACGAGGTCGCCCAAATGACCGTAGACGAGGTGCTCGACAGATGCGCCGAGCAAATCGCCGAGGGCAACAAGACCATCGCCCAGCAGGCCCGCCTGGCCGGCGAGCGAGGTCTGCGATTGGTCGCCTATGAGGCAGGCCAGCACCTCGTCGGCCACGGCGGGGCCGAGAACAATAAGCCCCTGGAGGAACTCTTCCACGCCGCCAACCGCCACCCGCGAATGAAGACCCTCTATCTGGACTACCTCGCCGGCTGGAAGCAGAACGGCGGCACGCTGGCCGCGATCTTCTCTTCCCTGGGCACCTGGTCCAAGTGGGGCTCCTGGGGCTTGATGGAATACCACGGCCAGCCGGCAGACGAAGCTCCCAAGTATCAGGCGGTCCTCTCGTTCCTCGACCAGAATCCCCGCTGGTGGTGAACAAACCGCCCTTGACCACGCATAAAGAATATGAACTCAAGCAAGAGCGAGACCTTGCGGAGAGGAAACTCCATACGGTACACTGAGAGTTTTCGGGATCAATTCCGTAAGGGGAAACCTGGATTGGAGCCGGTGAAGAACAAATCTCAACTGTTCGAGACGGGACTGCCGTCGAGCCTGGAAGAGGCGGCGCTGCTGATGTACGCCCTTTCGTTCGGGCCGCTGTCCAGGGGCGATCTGGCCCGGGCCCTCAAGCAGGTCGGGATGACCATGCGAGACGGCTCGGCCATCACGATCCAGAAGCTGTCGCCCTGCATCCAACGGCTCAGGCAAAGAGGACAGATCGATTCCCTGGGGTCGGACCCGGCCGCCTGCCCGCCCGAGGTCCGCACGGCCACCATCGAAGCGGCTCGCACAAAGGGATCGCTCCACCGGTTCGCCACGGCGTTGCAGCGGGCGGTCCCCGGACAGCTCGGTCCGGACTCCTGGGAGTACAAGTGGGGAAGGAGACGATTCGTCTCGTTCTTTCACGCCTGCCGGGACGTCTGGCTGGCCCTGGAAGACGACGACCAGGACGAGCTCAAACGCCTGGCCGGGCTGTGCAGCCAGGACGAGCAGATTCCCTCGCTGATCGACGTTCTGCTCTTCGTCTGCATGGACCCCTTCCAGCCCGCCTATCTGGAACGGCTGATCCCCCAGTATCGAGATCTGGTATTGGCCGCCGGCCTGCACCAGGAGACCATGCTCCTGAGGCTGAACCATCCGGTCTTCGCCTACGCACGCTCCTGGCTCGCGGCCAACCGCCGGCACCTGGAGAAATCTCTCCTGGAGCGATGCGTCATTCACATGGTGGAGCGGGATCTGCTGGCAGGCGATTTTGCCGCGGCGAGGGCCCTGTTGGACGCCTTTGCCGATCTGGACACCTGGATCATTCAAGGCATGCACGACCTGCTGTCGGGCCGAATCGACGAGGCCCGGCTGGCCTATGAACAGGCTTACCGACGGGCAGGCAAGAGCAAGGGCGCTCAGATGGATCATCTCAGGAGCTTCCCTGCCTTCCTGCACGCGCTGCTGCTGGTGCAGTCCGAGCAACCCCAGGACCGTCAACAAGCCCGAACCTGGCTGACTTGGCTCGATACCACCAAGACCTACACGGGCTATCGGGAGGCCTATCGTCTCCTGTCGGAGTTGCTGGCGTGGCACGAGGGCTACAACGCCGCGGGCGACACGAATAACGTGGTCCGGCCTTTCCTTCGGCAGGACGCCCCTCCGCTGATCGAGGCCAGCATCCATCTGATGCAACTGCTGTACTGGCTCTACACCTCGCAGGGCAAGGCGTTCAAGACTCGCAAGCACACCCTGCTTCCCGCCCTTGAAGAGTATCTGAGCGAATGTGAGGCAGGCGGCGCCCGATGGCCCGCGATGCAGATCGCGCGCCTGATGGACAAACTCGGCGAAGGTCTGCCGGCCTATACCGACAAGGCCGACGCTTTCTTCCAGGAGACAGAGGCCAAAGACTTGTCCGAACTGTGGACTGTCAAGGAGATCTGGGAGAGCCGGGTGGCGGCCCTGGAACAACTGCTCCGCGAGGCCGAGCATATGGGGGATGGGCCTGCGAATGCCTCCCGCCGGCTCGGGTGGAAGCTGCGCGAATGGGGTCAGAATCGGATCGACGTCGTCCCGGTCGAGCAGAAGCGCACCAAGACGGGGGCCTGGACGAAAGGCCGCGAGGTCGCCATCTATCGGCTGGTCGAGCAGGATCGGCAGGAACTGGACTACCTGACCGACCAGGACAAGGCCGCTCTGGTCGGCATCATGATGAAACGCGACTACTACGACATGATGTACCGACTGGACCCCGGCATCACCCTGCGGGCCCTGGCGGGACATCCCAATGTCTTCTGGGAGAATCATCCACAGATCCCGGTCGAGATCGTGCAGGGCACGCCCGAGGTACACATCGTGCCCAAGGGCAGCCGGCTCTGCATCCGCATGGACCCGTATCCCGAGCCGGGCCTCGGCGACGGCGCGACCGCCAGCTTCATCGTCAAGGAATCGCCGACCCGCGTGCAGGTCGTGGTGTTCGAGCCCAAGCACATGAGAATGGCCGAGATCCTCAGTCCCGACGGCGTGTCCGTCCCGAAAGACCATTCGGAAGCGGCTCTCAACCGGCTTCAGGGGCTCTCCAGGCACGTCGCCATCCAGTCGGACGTGGCCCTGACGGCCGAGGATGCCGAGATCATCGAGCCGGATTGCCACCCGCATCTGCGATTGCAGCGCATGGACCAGGGGTTGCGGGCCGAGATGGTCGTCCTGCCGCTGGGCAGCCAGTCGCAGCGCGTATTTGCGCCCGGGATCGGCAATCCGCATCTGGTCGAATTCATCGCAGGCAGGACCATTCAGACCCGCCGGCTCCTCAAGGACGAAACCGAGCGAGCCGCTGGGGCTCTGGAGGCAATCGAGTTGCTCGATGACGACGGCGATTACATCTGGATCCTCGACGATCCCGAGATGGCCCTGGGACTCCTGGAGAGACTCCAGGCGGTGCCCGCAGAGACCCTGATCGTGGAATGGCCCAAGGGCGATCCGATCACGGTGCGGTCGCTCTCCTCACAGCAGTTCCGCCTCTCGATCCATTCGGCCCAGGACTGGTTCGAGGTCGAGGGCGAGGTCCAGGTGGACGAGAACCTCATGATCCAGATGCGGACCCTGCTCGACGAGATCGAGGGCAGCGACAAACGGTTCATCGCGCTGGGCAAAGACCAGTACATCGCCCTGACCCGGCAACTGCGAAAGCAGCTCCAGTGGCTCGCCACCGGGGGTCAGTTCGCGGGCAAGGGCAACAGCCTGCGCGTCCATCCGCTGGCGGCCATCGGCCTGGAGCAGTGGAAAGACGAGATCGGCGAGTTCCAGACAGACGCGAAATTCGACGCGCACATCGACAAGATTCGGGCGATCGAGTCCTATCACCCGGCGCTCCCCTCGACCCTCCAGGCGACCCTGCGCCCGTACCAGGTGGACGGCTTCACATGGCTGGCGCGACTCGCCGAATGGGGCGTCGGCGCCTGCCTGGCCGACGACATGGGCCTGGGCAAGACCATCGAGGCCCTGGCCCTGATCCTGCACCGGGCGTCGCAGGGCCCGACGCTGGTCGCGGCCCCCACCAGCGTCTGCGCCAACTGGGTCTCCGAGGCCCAGCGGTTCGCCCCGACCCTGCGCCCGATCCGTTTCGGCATCGGCGACCTCGGACGCCGCGAGGACGTGCTCAAGGCCCTCGGGCCGTTCGACCTGGCGATCTGCTCGTACACGCTGCTCCAGCAGGAGACCGAGGCGATGAAGGACGTGCCGTTTGCGACGATCGTCCTGGACGAGGCCCAGGCGATCAAGAACGCCGCCACCAAACGGTCGTCGGCCGCGATGAACTTGAACGGCGGCTTCCGCATGATCTGCACCGGCACGCCCATCGAGAACCGGCTCTCGGAACTCTGGAATCTGTTCCGCTTCATCAACCCGGGCCTGCTCGGCTCCGAGGATCGGTTCCGCGAGCGGTTCGTGCGGCCCATCGAAGGCGGGCGCGATCCACTCGCCAGCCACATCCTCAAAGCCATCGTCCAGCCGTTCATCCTGCGGCGGACCAAGTCGCAGGTGCTCGAAGACCTGCCCCCGCGGACCGAGGTGATGCGTCTGGTCGAGCTGAGTCCGGAAGAGCGTGCCCTGCACGAGTCCCTGCGCAAACGCGCGCTCGAGCGGCTCGAAGGCGCGCGGGACATGAGGCCCGGCCAGTCCCACATCCAGGTCCTTGCGGAACTGATGAAGCTGCGCCGCTGCTGCTGCAACCCGAGACTCGTTATGCCCAACTGCGGCCTGACAGGCTCCAAGCTCGAGGCCTTCGCCGAGTTGGTGGACGAGCTGCTCGAAAACCAGCACAAGGCCCTGGTCTTCTCCCAGTTCGTGGACCACCTGACCCTGCTCCGCGAGCACCTGGACAAGCGAGGCATCCGCTACCAGTACCTCGACGGCCAGACTCCGATCAAGACCCGCCAGCGGCGGATCGACGCCTTCCAGAACGGCGAGGGCGACCTGTTCCTGATCTCGCTCAAGGCCGGGGGCCTGGGCCTGAACCTAACCGCCGCCGACTACGTGATCCACATGGACCCCTGGTGGAACCCCGCGGTCGAGGACCAGGCCAGCGACCGCGCCCACCGCATCGGCCAGACCCGCCCGGTGACGGTCTACCGCTTAGTCGCGGCCGATACCATCGAGGAGAAGATCGTCCAGTTGCACCACGCCAAGCGCGACCTGGCGGACTCGCTTCTCGAAGGCACCGACACCGCCCACGCCCTGACGGCCGACGAACTGATCGACCTGCTGCGGAACCGCTGAGAGGCTGTGCGAGAAGTGGCACGGGCATCCTGCCCGTGGAATAGGATGTCTTGGGCAGGGCCAAGGACCCTTCCTATACCAGGAACGAGGTCTCTCAGAGGATCAACGTGCCGCGTTCCCGGCGGACCACAGGGCTGCGGCGTCGAACGTCCCCGGCTCGAAGACGGGAGACGTATCGAGCAGGATTCGCTGCTCGCGCGTGTTGTGATGAATCTGCCCGTCGCGCCCCGGATAGGACGACGTGCTGCGAATCCTCGCGGGATACCACGTGCCCGCGGGCGTCCGGGCGATCTCCGTGGCCGCCGTGAGGAATTCATAGATCCCCTCGTCCCGCTCGCTGCGGCCGGGTTTCTCGATCAGGAGATAGTCCCTGCCTGGGTCGAACCAGTACGAATCAACGCTCGCCCGGGTGGTGGTCCCGGGCAGGTGTCCGCTCGGATCGCTCGGCGTCGTGATGATCCGGAACCCGACCAGGCCCGGGTGATTCGCATCGGCGGGAAGCGCTTCGAGCTTCTTCTGCGTGTTCGAGCCGGTCATCATCAGGGCGCTCGGGTTTGGCCGGGCCAGAGCGGCAAGTGATTCGACGCCGCCCATCTGGAACAGGTCCGTCCTGATGGTCTGGACGTTGATCCGCCCCGAGAACTTGGTCCAATTCGTCGAAGTCGTCCCGTCGAAGATCAACTGGTACTCGGCGAACTCGCCGGAGATCAGCCCGAGCGCCTCGGCGACAGTCAGGTTGGGCCAGGTGTCCTTGATGGCCGGGTAAAGTGTCGCCATCTCCGGCCTGCGACTTCCGAAGTTGTAGGCGTGATAGCGGCCCATGCGTTTCTGCCGTCCCTGCTGCCACATCGCCACGATCTTCGCCGGTTCGAGCGCCTCGTTGCTGTCCACGTACGATTCGAGCAGTACGGCGATGTGGTCCTCGAACGCGGCGTCGAAACGGCGCTGTACCTGCTCGACCAGATCGGCCGCATTGCCCTTCGGACGATTGTCAATCACCCTCACATCTGCGGGCGCGCCGGCGGCGTAGATGTCGGCCGGGCCCTCGACCGGGTAGTCGAACACGATTGACAGAACCGCCTGCTCGGACGTTTCCGGCAGCGTCGCGATGTTCTCCATGCTCAACGGCAGGCCGCTGTAGCACGTACTTCACTCGAGCTGAACCTCGTCGCGCAATTGCACCTATCTAACACACTACGCCTCCGAAGTACCTTACGAAATCGCAATTTCTTTCGCTTCACCCAGTTCGAGCGGGGCGGGCTTGATCGCCCTACAAGAAAGGGCGTGATTCCAGACGGTAGTTCTGTTAGCATGAGGCCGTGATACCGATACGACATTGAGGAAGTCCAACTCGCGGCCTGATGCGGGACGGCTGACCGTCGGCGGCAACGACGCAAGTGCTGGAGGCCCGCCCATGACCCTGAGCCGCCTTCTCAAGAACCTGTGGTCTGACACAGGGGAGACAGAATTGACGAAATCGCGATTCCTATTCGTGCATCCCCTTGTGGGGTTGTTTCGCAAGACATCGAGACTCGGCAGCGACCGTATGCGGGGCCACGTGCGGCTCCTGGGGTTCGCGGCCCTGGTCGGCATCGTCGCCGGACTGGCCGGCATCGGTTTCTACATCGCCACGCGGGCGGCGGAGCACTATGCCCTTGGGCTCTGGGCCGGATACGAGCCGCACCCTGGTCCCCTCGGCGAACCGGTCCTGGCCTGGCTCCCGGAGATAACGCGGCCGTTCCATCCGTGGTTGCTGCTGCTGATTCTCACGCTCGGCGGTCTCGTCAGCGGCATCCTCGTCTTCAAGCTGGCGCCCGAGGCCGAGGGCCACGGCACCGACGCCGTCATCAGTGCGTACCATCACCGCAACGGGCTGATCCGACCCCGGGTTCCGCTGGTCAAGATCGTCGCCAGCGCGGTGACCCTCGGAACCGGCGGCTCCGGCGGCCGCGAGGGCCCCATCGCGCAAATCGGGGCCGGCTTCGGATCCCTGCTGGCCAACGTCCTGAAGCTTCGGCCCGCCGACCGGCGCGTCCTCATGGCGGCGGGCATGGGCGCGGGCATCGCGGCGGTCTTTCGGGCCCCCTTGGCCGGGACGATGTTCGCCGCGGAGGTCCTGTACCGCTCGCCCGAGTTCGAGCCCGAGGTCATCATTCCCACGGGGATCGCCAGCGTGGTAGCCTACTGCGTCTTCGGCGTGTTCAGTGGCTGGCAACCGCTGTTCCGCATTCCCCCCCTGGCGTTCGGCGGTCCCATGGAACTGGGGCCCTATCTGCTCCTGGCGTTGTTCATGGCATTCCTGGCCCTGCTCTACACACGATCCTTCTATGGCTGCCAGCGGGCCTTCAGCCGACTGCCCGTCCCCCGTCACTTTCGGCCCGCCATCGGCGCATTTCTGACCGGCGTGGTGGCCCTGACGCTGTACCTGCTGCTCGGACGGCAGGAGAAAGTCCTGGCGGTCCTGGCCTTCGGGTACTCCGCCATTCAAGGGGCCATGTTGCGGGACACCGAGATCAGCGCGGCCCTGCTGTTGACCATCGCCCTGGGCAAGATCGTCACGACCAGTCTGACGATCGGCAGCGGCGGTTCCGGCGGCGTATTCGGCCCATCCATCGTGATCGGCGGCTGCGGGGGCGGCGCCCTGGGCATGATGCTCCACAACCTCTGGCCGGGACTGGTTCCGCATCCGGCCGCCTTCGTCGTCGTGGGAATGGCGGGCTTCTTCGCCGCGGCGGCAAAGACGCCGTTCTCCACGCTCATCATCGTCAGCGAATTGACCGGCGGCTACAGCCTCCTGCTGCCGTCCCTGTGGGTTTGCACCCTGTCGTTCATCCTCTCGGATGAACAATCCATCTACTCGTCGCAGGTGGCAAGCCGGTCCCGATCGCCCGCCCACCAGGGCAGCTACGTTCGAGAGGTGCTGTCCGAGGTCCGTATCGGCGAGATGTTCTCCCCGATGCAGAACGCCGCCCTGCTGCACCCGGAGGATTCGCTCGACACGGTGCTCGACCGGTTGGCCACCACGCCCTACGAGATCCTGCCCGTAGTGGACGCCCAAGGCTGCCTTCGGGGCGTCATCGGCCTGGAGGAAGCCCATCCGGCGTCGCACGAACCGGCTCTGCGTCCCCTGGTCCTGGCGGAGGACCTCATGCGGGGCGACATCCGGCCCCTGACCCCGGACAATACGCTGGACCACGCACTGGAACTGTTCGTGGAGAGCGACCTCTCGGCGTTGCCCGTGGTGGAGGACCTGCAGCAGCGCCGGGTCCTCGGCATGGTCCGTCGTCGCGAGATCTCCAGCGCCTACCTGCGTCACGTCCACGGTCCGGCCTCAGTCGATTGAGAAGCCGGAGACTTCGAAGAACTGCTGCTCGCATCAGGCATTGGGGGCTTCCGTATCGAATCCCGGGCGGCGGAAGGCTCGGGCGTTGGGGAAGGCCGCGTCGACCTGCCGCAGGAGGCGTTTCAGGGTGGTCAGCGAGAAGATCGCATCCTCGTGGTCGGGGAAACGCTTCAGCACGGTCGCCCAGGCCGCGATGGACCGCTCGATGCCGATGATCGCGACCTTGGCTGAGCCGTCGGCGTCCTCCTGGAAGCACTCGATCTCATCGACCTCGGCCCGAATCGTCCCCGTGGCCGCCCGGCAGAGCTTGACCCAGATCAGCCGTTGATACCAGCGGATCACTTCGAGACAATCCCGAACGGCGGTCACGTCGTCGATGGGTCCGTCGCCGGGATTGTCGGCCTGCATGAGGAACTCCAGCTCCCCTCCTTTGTCCGCGAAAAAGCCCGCGTTCAGCTTGAACCATTCATCGACCACGTCCATGTACCTCTTCGCGATCCGGCTGAAGGGCTGCGATTGGGCCGCCTCGCGCACCCCCTCCTCTCTTTCGAGGAATTCGTCGAAATCGTCTTCGTCAAAGTCGAGATCCACGTCCTGGGCTTCGTCCTGCGGCCACTCCATCGCGGTCTCGAAGGTTTCGTCCAGCTTGTCCCAGAAGGCCTCGTTGTCAACGTCCCTCGATTCAGAGCGGCCGGACTCCATCTCTTCGCCCATCGCAAAGTTCAGGCATCGCCGGGTGAACGGGCACCGCTTGCACCATGCATCACAATAATTGAAGATGCCCGGAATGAACCTCGGGTCTCTCGCCAATTCGTCCATCCGATCCATGTCCATCGGTCAACACCTCCAGTCTCCGCATTTTGGTTCCTTGTCACGATTCCACCCCGCAGTATATCACCGGACACAGGGCAACGCCACCGACAAACCGCCGAGAGGTAGGGAGGGGGTGCATGACCGTTCCACGCCCCCCATGTAGAGTCCTCCTCAGAGGCCGAACCCCAGATGCCGCCGTGTTTCCATCGCCCCCCCGACGCGGTTTCGGCCGGAATAATTGCAGCCGCAAGCCCGACCCGGCCGAAGGAAATAGTGGCAAGTACCGAATGCACACTCTCGCGCAATTTGGGAAAAACGGCACAATTCCAGCGTGTGAAGTTTTGCAATTGGCAAGCAGTGTGGTAAAATACGGGGCTGTATCGGTCGGGCGAACGCCAGGTTCGCACGGCCGGTGACGAAAGATGCAGGATGGCAGGTTTGGACTATGAAAAAAGGCACCAACAACGAAGAATATGTCATCAAACCGGCGGAACGGGTCACCCGTTTGCCGCCTTATCTGTTTGGACGTCTCAACGCGATGCGGCATGCCCGTCGCCAGCAAGGACAGGACATCATTGACCTGGGCATGGGCAATCCCATGGACCCCGCTCCGCAGATCGTGATCGACAAGCTCTGCGAGGCCGCCAGGGACCCGCGAAACCATCGCTACAGCGCCTCCAAGGGCATCAAGAACCTCCGCGGCGAGATGGCCAAGAAGTACGCCCGCAAGTGGAACGTCGATCTCGATCCGGACACCGAGGTCCTCGCCTGCATCGGGTCGAAAGAGGGCTTCAGCCACATGTGCTTAGCCATGCTCGGGCCGGGCGACACCGCCATCGTGCCCGATCCGGCCTTCCCCATTCACAACTACGGCGTCATCCTCGCGGGCGCAAACGTCATCACGGTCCCGCTGGGCAACGACCAGAAGTTCCTCGACACCATCGCTATGGTGTGCGAGACTCTGTTCCCCAAGCCCAAGCTGCTGATCCTGAACTATCCGCACAATCCGACCGCCATGACGGTGGATCCGGGCTTCTTCGAGCCGGTGGTCGATCTGGCCAGGCACTTCAAGTTCCAGGTCATCCACGATTTCGCCTATGGCGAGACCCTCTTCGACGGCTACAAGGCCCCCAGTTTCCTGTCGGCCAAGGGCGCCAAGGACGTCGGCGTCGAGTTCACGACGATGAGCAAGCCCTACAGCATGGCGGGCTTCCGCGTCGGGTTCGTGGCCGGCAACAAGCAGATGATCGACCACCTGGCCACAGTCAAGGGCTATTACGACTACGGCATCTTCCAGGCAATCCAGATCGCCGGCATCATCGCGATGCGACACTGCGACAAGGACATCGACGCCCAGAACGCCAAGTACCAGATCCGCCGGGACGTCGTCTGCGACGCCTTGGTCCGGCTCGGCTGGCAGGTGGACAAGCCCCGCGCCAGCATGTTCGTCTGGACCAAAGCTGCGGAAGAGCACCTCAACGGCAAAGGCTCGATCGACTACGCGATGGACCTCATCGAGCACGCGGAAGTCGCCATCAGTCCCGGCCGGGCCTTCGGCGAGAACGGCGAAGGCTGCTTCCGCATCGCCCTGGTCGAGAACGAGCAGCGGCTCCGCCAGGCGATCCGCAACATCAGCCGGTACGTCCAGCAGAAGCCGATTCGCAAGACCAAAGCCGCGAAATAAACGCTCGCCCAAGCGAGCGAAGCCAGTCCTATCGGTCCTATTCGTCCTATGGGTCCTACCAATCCTGTAGGACGAATGGGACAAATAGGACGAATAGGACCACCGTCCGCTGCCCTCTTCTCTTGCACGATCCGACCGGACGTGCTGTAATCGTGCCTTCGATGGAACTGTATCTCCATTCTCAGAGGATTGAGAGGGCATGACATGAGTCGCAAATCCGTGCTGGCCTGGTCCTTCATCACGAGCATTCTTCTGTCCCCGGGGCATCTCCACGCAGCCTCGATCTACACCGTGCGGCTGGACGACCCGGCGGCGGTCTATCTGACGCCGGAGAACTTCCCCGTCCGGGGCGACGGCGTCGCGGACGACTCCGACGCCGTCCAGCAGGCCATCGACAAGGTCGGTGGCGGCGGCATCCTGTTCATCCCCAAAGGCTCCTACCGCCTCACAAAGACCGTCTACGTCTGGCCGGGCGTTCGCCTGATCGGCTACGGCTCGAGCCGCCCCCTCTTCACGCTGGGCGAGAACACGCCGGGATTCCAGGATGGAACCGGCAAATACCTGTTCTTCTTCTCCGGCGGACGAGCTCGGAACGCCGGCAGCCCACCGTCCGACGGCAATCCCGGCACGTTCTACAGCGCCATGAGCAACATCGACATCGAGATCGGCCCCGGCAACCCTGCCGCCGTCGGCGTTCGCTTCCATGTGGCCCAGCACTGCTACCTCTCGCACATGGACTTTCGCCTCGGCTCGGCCCGTGCGGGAATCGAGGACATCGGCAACGAGGTCGAAGACCTGCACTTCCACGGCGGTCAGTACGGGATCGCCACCAAGCGATCCGCCCCCGGCTGGCCTATCCTCGTCATCGATTGCACCTTCGACGGACAGAGCCAGGCCGCCATCGCGAGCGACGAAGGCGGACTGGCGATCGTTCGCCCCCGCTTCACGAACGTCCCCACCGCCGTCTCCACAGCTCCCGGCAAAGCGGACGAGCTCTGGATCAGTGACGCAAGATTCGAGAACATCACCGGTCCGGCCCTGGTCATCGGCAACGAGCACAACGCCCGAACCCAGATCAACCTGCAGAATATCGCGTGCAAGGAAGTCCCGATCCTGGCGAGCTTTCGCGAAAGCGGGAAGACCATGCCGGGACTCGGCGCCGCATACCTGGTCGAAAAACTCTCCCACGGTCTGCTCCTCTCCGGCCTGGGCGTTAACCGGCAGATCAAGACCACTGCGTCGGCCGACGAGGTGAGCGCCTTGCCGGCCCCGGTGGCCTCGGATCTCCCCGACCTGCCCGACCCGGAGACCTGGGTCAATGTGCGAACGCTGGGCGTGATGGGTGACGGCCAGACCGACGACACGGCCGCCTTGAAGAAGGCGATCGCAGAGCATCGAACCCTCTATCTGCCCATGGGGTGGTACTGCGTCAGCGACACGCTGACGCTGAGGCCGGACACCGTGCTGATCGGCCTGCACCCCTCGGCCACCGTGATCAACCTGCCGGACAATACGCCGGCGTTTCAAGGCGGTGGTGAGCCCAAGGCGGTCATCGAGACGCCCAAAGGCGGGACCAATATCGTCACAGGCATCGGCGTCTACGCAAATGCGATCAACCCCCGCGCCGTCGGCGTGAAATGGATGGCCGGGGCAAATTCCCTGATGAACGACGTCCGCCTTCTGGGCGGGCACGGCACAAGGGTCCCCGGCCAGCAGCGGGGCGGGAATCTGGGCAATCGCGACGCCTGGGACAGCCAGCCCGCGAGCCTCTGGGTCACCGACGGCGGCGGCGGGACTTTCAAGGACATCTGGACCCCGAACCCCCACGCGAAATCCGGCATGCTGATCTCGGACACCTCCACGAGCGGCCGGGTGTACGCGATGTCCCTCGAACACCACGTCAGCAACGAAATGATCGTGCGAAACGCCTCGAACTGGCGATTTTACGCGGTCCAGTTCGAGGAGGAGCGCGAGGAAGGCCCCAAGGCCCTGCCCCTGGAAATCGACCGTTCGAGCAACCTCCTGTTCGCCAACACGTTCTTCTATCGCGTGATCAGTTGCTTCGTACCGTTTCCGTACGCGACGAAAGTGAGCGAATCGCGAGACATCCGCTTCCGGAATCTCCACTGCTACAGCAACAGCCGGGTTTCGTTTGACAGCACGGTCTTTGAGACTGCCGCCAACACGGAGGTCCGCGACCCCGAGTTTGCCGTGCTCGACGTAACCAGCGGCCCCCTCCCCCCGCGGCCCAAGACGGAATCCATGGTCCTGGCCCCCGGGGCCCAGGTCGAGAGGCTCGCCGATGGGTTCCTGAACATCGCCGGAGCAGCGGTGGACGCCCAGGGCACGGTCTACTTCGCGGACGCCCGCGAGAAGCGCGTCTACCGATGGTCGCAGGAGCGACGCAAGGCCGAAGTCGTTCGCCAGATCGAGCAGCAGCCGGTCAACCTGGCCTTCGACAAGGCGGGCAATCTGCTGGTCGTCGCGTATACGGGCAACGGCACAGTCCTCGCCTTCCGGCCGGACGTCAACGACAGCGAGATCGTCACGCTCACGCCCCAGTCCGCGGCCGCGCGTCCGGGAATAGCAGCGGCCCTGCCGGTGAATCGTTGGATGGGCGACGGGGAGTTCCTGCAAGATTCGACTACGCCCAAGCCCTCACACTACCTCTCGCCCGACGGCACCACGGTCATTCCCGCCGGACGGGACTTCACGACCGGCGCCACGATGTGGGGCACGAAGATGGCGGACGTCCTGCGGGCCTTCAAGCTGGCCCCCGCCGTCGCAGGACAGACCTTCTACGTCAGCAACGAGCATGAGTTGAAGACCTGGGCCTTCAAGGCAGGCAAGGACGGAACGCTCTCTGATGGAAGACTCTTCGCCAACGAAGGGGGCGAATGCGTCACTGTTGACGAGCAAGGCAACGTCTACATCGCAGCCGGCCAGATCCGAGTCTTCGACCCCGCCGGCAAACCGATCGACACAATCGAGGTCCCGCAGCGACCGACGAGTCTGGTCTTCGGCGGTCCGGACTGCAAGACCCTCTTCATCACAGCCCGATCCTCGCTCTACAGCGTCCAAACCCGCTTCGCGGGCGCAAGTACAGGCCCTTCCGGTGCCGACGGAAAGCCCTGACCCCAGGATCGTCATGCAGAATGCCAAGGACCACTCAGTCGCGGCATGAAGAACAGATGCAGCGGACAGCGACAACTCAGGGACAAGCCCGTAAGAGGGTGTGTGAGAAGCTGGGGTATAGGTCGGGCAATTGCCGGGTGGCACGCCAAGTGCAGTCGGGTTTGTCCCGCGTTGTTGAGGTCGGCCTATCCGCAAGGCGCAGCCGGAGTCGCCGGAAGGTCCATCTCAGGGGCCCTGCCCCTGAAACCCCGAGATTTACCGCTTTGGGCCAGCAGCATGCCGCAGAAGACAAGCCCGGACCCGGGCGTCAGCCGGCTTGCCCGGGCGTGCGGCCATTCCCGGCTTTCCTGTGCCTCAGCCCGCAAGGCGAGGCTCCGCTTGTAGTACGGGCGACGCATGCGTCGCCCCTACTGGCCCAAAGCGGCAAATCTCGGGGGTCTGGGGGCAGGCCCCCAGGGGAGGTCTCAGGACCGCCGCACGAGATGACATCATCGGCGCGTGATGCTGCGGACGGGCCGATCTCAAGGACTTGGGACGAACACAACGAGTCTGTCTGTGGCAGCCGGCGAAGGCAGTGCTTCTCACACACCCTCTAAAAACGAACCGAGGCAGTCGCACGTAAGTCGTTGCGACTGCCTCAGTTAGTCCGATTACGCGGATTCGGCGTTGATTGGGATTCGTTTCGGGCAGGAATCGTGGATTTCGGGGGCATCAGGGTCGGCGGAGGGCTCGCCCTGTTCTTCTTCGCAGGATGCGACCTCGACGCTCCCAGCCGGGGAGCAGTATACCTGCCGCATGCCGCTTGCATCGTCCGTCCAGACCATGTACGGGTTGCCGCACAGGCCGATGCCGAGTGCGACCTCGCGCTGATCGCTTTCGAGGCCTTCGCCGTCCACGAGGACGTTGGCCCGCAAGGAGCCGGCGCTTACGTCGGCCAGGTACAGATCCGCGTTGCCGTTGCGGGCGTCGACCCAGCCGGCGAGGACCCGCTCGGCTCCGTCCGCCCCGGTCGTCACGGCGACGGCCGGGCTCTGCTGTTCGGCGCCCGAGGCGTCGTCGATCAGATCGACGCCCGCCAGGGGACTCGTCGGCATACCTTCCGAGGCGGCGTAGAAGACATCCGCGTCGCCGCCGATATCGTCCACCCAGACCATGTGCAACATGCCGCCCATTGGGGCGATCGCGATGGCCGGCTGCGACTGATGCGAGTCGATGTTCACGACCGGCACATTCGTCCATGCCTCATCTGTAGAGGCGGCGCCGTAGATGTCGCTCGACTCGTTCCTTGAATCCGTCCAGAGCACAACGACTGTATCCTGCCCGTCGATGGCGACAGCCGGCTCAGTCTGGTCCGCCGGGTCGATCGTCACCTGGACGACCGTGGCAAAGCCGTCGGCCGATGTGGCGATGCAGATGTCCTGGTTGCCCGCGGCATCGCTCTGCCACGTGAGGGCCACCAGGCCGCCCGGCAGCGCGCCGGCGGCGATCGCCGGGTTCACCTGGTTGTCGTCCGACTCCGCGACCATCGCAGGCTCAGACCAGTTGCGCCCGTCGGCGGATACCGACAGGCAGACATTCCAGACGCCTCGCGTGTTCTCCTGCCAGGCGGAATACAGGACGCCCATGCTGTCGATCGCCAGGACCGGATTGCAGTGGTCACCCTGGCTGAGACTCAACTGAACTGCTTGGCCGGGCTCCCCGGCACCGGAAAAAAATTTGCGGCATACACCTGCCTTTCTCCGGCGTCGCCGGCGTGCCAGAGGACCCAGGTGTTGCCCTGGGTGCCGGCGCCCGTTGCGGGTCTGCCCTGATTGAGGTCGGTCTGGTTCGTGCACACGCCCCTGCTGAGGCTGAGTTTTTCTGCCTCCACCTGGTTGCCGGCCATGGGGCCCGTGCCGGAGGAATCGACCTCCACCAAGCCAACATCAGAGAGATCCTCGGCTTCGAGGCCCTCGCTGGATGCAAGCTGCAATGAGGCTGCCACGCCGGACGCAGGCCGATATGTCGCGTAGATGCTGTAGATGTAGTTGCCGACCCTTGAGTCGCCAAACGTGGTGGGCATCCCGCCCGACCAGGTCGCGCCGGCTTCGGCCCGGCCGGGAGTCCCGGCCGTGGCACGAACACCAACGCTTTTTTCCAGCAACCACGCGAGCCAGAGTCGCTGGCCTGCCGACATCGACACGGGGTTCTGGAGGGAGACGGTCTGCCAGCCGGCGGAACCATTGACTGCCGTGGCATTGGTCACGCCAAGCCGTGTGCCCGGCCGGCTCGAACTGTCGCTGTACACGCCCAGAAGCATCTGGCCGGAGCCGCCGTTGTGATAGATGCTGATGCTCTCAAGCTCGCCGGCCTCAGGCATCGTGTACGGGACCGCTCGGCGATTGAGCGCCGTGGCCACGCCGGGAAGTACGGTCGTGTTGCCGACCGCCTCGGTGGCGACAGGATTGTCGTCGCTGACCGGCGTGGTGCTATAGGTCGCATAGATGCTGTAGATGTAGTTGGCCACGGTGGAGCCGCCGAAGGTGGCGGGCATGCCGCCCGACCAGCCGGTGCCTGCGTCCGCCCGCCCCGGAGTTCCGCGTGTATAGCGAATCCCGGGAACGGTCTGGAACACCCACGCCAGCCAGACCCGCTGCCCTGCCAAGACCGCTGCCGGGCTTTGCAGAGAGATCGTCTGCCAGCCGGCAGAACCGTTGACCGTCGTGCTGTTGGTCACGCCAAGTCGCGTGCCTGGCCGGCCGGCGTTGTCCGCGTATACGGCCAGAATCATCTGTCCGGAGCCGCCTTGATGATACATGCTGATACTCTGCAACTGACCGGCCTCAGACATCGTGTACGGCATCGCCCGGCGGTTGGCCTCCTTGGTGACCGAAGAGAGCACTCTCGTGTCGCCTACCGTCTTGGTAGTGGTGCTGCCGCCGCTGCCGGAGGCTGCGAAGTTGGCCGTTACGGACTTGTTCGCATTCATCACCAGCGATGCCGGATTGGTCGTGCCGGTGAGCGATCCCGACCAGTCGGTGAAGGTGTAGCCGCTGTTCGGCGTCACCTGCAGGGTGACCGTTTCGCCGGAGGTGTAGCTGGTCTTGTTTGGCGTCTTGGTTACCGTGCCGTTCGTCGCACTGGTCGATAGTGTGTACGTGGCCGGGGCCGCGACTCCCGTGGTGTAATTTGCGTAGATGCTGTAGATGTAGTCGGCCACAGTGGAGGTGCCGAACGTGGTGGGCATGCCGCCGGACCAGGCGCCATTGATTTCCGCCCGGCCCGGAGTGCCGCCTGTGGCGCGGATTCCAGTGCCGTTCTGGAACAGCCACGCCAGCCAGAGTTTCTGGCCCGAGGCCGCGGAGACCGGGCCCTGCAGAGCGACCGTCTGCCAGCCGGCGGAACCGTTGACCGTCGTGGCGTTCGTCGCGCCAAGACGCGTGCCCGGCCGACCCGAACTGTCGCTGTACACGCCCAGGATCATCTGGCCGGAACCACCATTGTGATAGATGCTGACACTCTGGAGTTGACCGGCCTCAGGCATCGTGTACGGCACGGCCCGCCGGTTGAACGTCGTGGCGACGCTGGAGAACACCGTCGCGTTGCCCAAGGCCTTGGTGGTGGTGCCGCCGCCGGTGTTCGTGGCCGTAAAGTTGGCCGTCACGGACTTGTTCGCATTCATCACCAGCGAGGCCGGATTGGCCGTACCGCTCAGAGCGCCCGACCAGCCGCTGAAGGTGTAGCCGCTGTTGGCCGTCGCCTGCAAGCTGACCGTCTCGCCGGAGGCGTAGCTGGTCTTGTTCGGCGTGCGGGTCACCGTGCCGTTGGTCCCGCTGACGCTCAGGGTATAGCCGGTCGCGGTGTTGGCCGTGAAATTCGCTGTGATGGATTTGTTCGAGTCCATCACGACCGTCGCCGGATTGGTGGAACCCGTCAAGGCGCCCGACCAGCCGGCAAAGGTGTAACCGCTGTTGGCGGTCGCCTGCAAGGTGACCGTTTGGCCGGCTGTGTAGCTGGTCTGGTTCGGCGTTCGGGTCACGGCGCCGTTGGTCCCGCTGACACTCAGGGTGTAGCTGGTCGTCGTGCCGCCGGAACCGAACTCATAAGCGCCGATGTCGGCCGTGCCGCCCTGCGGGATCGAGACCCCGGTCAGGTCCGCCGTCCAGCCGATGTTGGCGCCCGTATTGATGCAGGGCGAGCCCGTGCGAAGGCGGAAGTCCCGGCTGCCCGCATTCGTGAAGTACGGGTCCGAGATCACGCGGGCGTTGGAGCCCGTCGTAGCCGTGGCCGCCCCTTGCTGGAACGCGTTGTGCGAAATCGTCGTGCGGCTGATCGCCTGCGAGCCCGAGGTGTAGTCCCAGATCGCCCGGTTGGACGAGCCGTTCTGCCAGATGAGGTTGTTGCGGATGTAGTTGGTGCCGCTGTAGTTGTCCGTCGCGCCGGCCTTCCAGCGGATCGCCTCCCAGTTGCCGAAGAAGGTGTTGTTCTCGATCCGAATGTTGCGGTGTTGGCCGGTGAAGGAGCCCGCCCAGAACGACACACCGCCGGAGTTGTTCCAGAACACGTTGTGGTGGATCCGCACGTTGTCGTTGTGGTTGGTGTTGGTCTCCATGCCGAACTCGATGCCCGCGTTGTAGGAGCAGTCGTAGATCCGGTTGTAGCGGATCTCGATGTTCGTGGCGCCTTCGATGTACTGGTTGATCAGGTCGTTGGCGTACAGGTCGCAGTGTTCGATCAGGCCGTTGCGGGCGCCGCGTTTGAAGTTGGAGCCTTCCATGTAGTTGCTGTAGACCTTGGTCCGCCGGATCACGAAGCCATCGACGTTCTCCATGGTCAAACCCTCATGGTAGGTCGCCGTGCCGGGAGCGCCTTCCTTGAAGCCGCCGTTGTTGTGGTGGACCAGGCAGTCCTCGACCGTGAGTTGGGTGGGTCCGACGCCGCCGGAGGATGGGGCCACCAGGCCGCCGTCGAGGGCGTGGCTGACGTCGCAGTCGCGAACCGTTACATAGCGGGACGGCGCCTTGATGTACAGGCCGAAGCTGGCCGACTGGGTCACCTCGATGCTCTCGATATTGACATGCTCGCGACCCACCACGTGCAGCAGGCCGTAGCTGCGGGTCGAGGGCCGAACCGAGGCCTCGACCGTGCTGCCCGGATTGCTCGTGGAATAGACATAGAGCACGCCGCCGGACCAGTACCACTTGCGGGCTCCGTTGACGCTGGAGACGCCGCCGACCTTGGTGCCGCGAACGCCGCTGAAGAACACCTGGTTGGGCGCGGCGCTGAGTGAGCCTCGCCAGACCGTGGAACTCTGGCTGGTCCAGCCGGTGGGCAGAGCGGTGCCCTTGAGAACGGGTCGATTGCCCGAGCCGTAAGCTCCGAAGGTGATCGGGCGGCCCGAAACGCCGCTGGAGGGCACGATCAGTTGCTCGCGCCAGACTTGGCCGCGACGAAGCAGAATTCGATCGCCGGGCGAGAAGGTTCTGGCGTTCACTTTGGCGATGGTCCGCCAGGCCGCTGAGGTGCTTGTGCCGGCGTTGGAATCGTTTCCGCCCGCTGCGTCGACGTAGTAATCAGCTCCCAAACACAACACCTGCGAGAAAAGTGCGCAGAGTACGACTGAGTATAGAGTATTTCTTGTGATCATGATTTTCCTAAACAACCATGTAACAGAATGTGTAAGACACAACCCCCAAGAGCCCAGACACCAATGCAGTTGCCGGCAAGACTGCTTTTCAGCAGGTGTCGGGCGTTGTACACAGATTCTCTACTTTGGTCAAATCATAGGAGAAGTCCTATAACGACGCAAGGGAAATCCTCAAAACAACGCAGATTTTTGCCTATTCCGCAGTATCGCGAGGGGGATTCGGCGTGATTCGATCGGCGGTGAAAAAGTGGATGCGCCACGGACGTCTTGTCGCGGCATGGGGAGTGAGCGGTGCAGCTACCGCTTTTTGAGACTTTCGCTACCTGCAATCACCTGTCAGCGGGACGGCCCGATATGGATGCTCCGATTGAGGGATCGAGCCGCGGCCTCCATCACCGTCTCCGAGAGGGTGGGGTGCGGATGAATGGTCATCGCGACGTCCGTCGTCGTGGCGCCCATTTCGACCGCCAGCGCGGCCTCGGAGATCAGCTCGCCGGCGTTGGTTCCGATGATCCCGACGCCGAGGACCCTCTCGGACTCGGGGTCGATGATGAACTTGGTCAGGCCGGCGCTCTCGCCGAGCGTGGTGGCCCGGCCCGACGCCTGCCAGGGGAAGCGGGACACTTTGTACGGGATTCCCTGTGCTTTGGCCTGTTCCTCGCTCAGGCCGCACTCGGCCAGTTCCGGATCGGTGTATTCAACAAATGGAATGACCCGCGGCTCGAAGATGGCGTCGCGCCCGGCCGCCACCTCCGCAGCGACGATCCCCTGATGATTGGCCTTGTGCGCCAATTGCGGGCCCGGCGTCACGTCGCCGATCGCCAGGAGGGACGGGTCGTTCGTGCGGCACTGCTTATCGATTTTCACGGAACCCTTCGCATCGAGTTGCACGTCCGTGTTCTCCAGGGCGATGTTGTCCGAGTTGGGCTGGCGTCCCACGGCGACAAGCAGCTTGTCGTACGTCGCTTCCTTCGTCTGTCCGTCCGGGCCTTCGAGCCGGACCCACATGCCGCCGTCCTGTTCCCGGGCCTCGACGACCTTCGTCTTGACCATGATCGCCTCGAAGCGTTTCTCCAGACGTTTCTGGAGGATGGAAACCAGTTCGGGGTCGCCCCACGGCATGATCTGGGGCAATGCCTCGACTACGGACACCTTCGCGCCCAGCCCGGCGTAGGCGTCGGCCTGCTCCAGGCCGATGTAGCCGGCGCCGACCACGAGCATGTTCCCGGGGATGCTCTGCAAGTCGAGCGAACCCTCGGAATCCATTACATATCGCGAATCGCGCGGAATGCTCGGCAGCCAGGCGGAACGCGCCCCGCTGGCGAGGACGCATCGCTCGAACGAGATTTCCTCCGTCGGGCCGTCCTTGCGGTCCACGCGGATCGTGTTGCTGTTGACGAAAGCCCCCTGACCCTGGATGTACTCGATCTTCTTCTGCTTGCCGAGCATCCCAAGCCCTTTGGTCATCTTGGCGATCACGCTGTTCTTCCAGGCTCGCACCTTGTCGATATCGATCCTGGGCTTGTCGAACTCGACGCCCCACTCGCGGGCCCGGTCGGCATCGGCGATCACCTTGGCCACGTGCAGAAGAGCCTTGGACGGGATGCAGCCGCGGTAGAGACAGACGCCGCCCGGATTGGGCTCTTTGTCGATGAGTGTAACCTTGAGCCCAAGATCCGCCGCGGTAAACGCCGCAGCATATCCGCCGGGCCCGGCTCCGAAGACGACGAGCTGACGTGTTTCGCTACCTGCCATGAGTCTCTCCACAACCAGGAACAAATCCGAAATTCGAAGCCCGAAATCCGAAACAAATCCAAAGCAAGAAACCCAAATGACGGAAACGCTGGCGCTCGCCGGACAACCCGTTTTGAATTTTGGATTTTGGTCATTCGTGCTTGTTTCGGATTTCGAGCTTCGAGTTTCGTGCTTTCTTAGAGCATCATCAATAGCGGTTGCTCGAGCGCCTGGGCGATCCAGCGGAGGAAGCGGGCGCCGTCGGCCCCGTCGATCACCCGATGATCGAAGGATAGCGACAGCGGCAGAATCAGCCGCTCCTCAATCGCTCCATCGCGCGGCACCGCCTCCCACGCCGCACGGCAGACGCCCAGAATCGCCACTTGCGGCCAGTAGACGATCGGCGCAAAGGTCGTGCCCCCGATCCCGCCGAGATTCGAGACTGTGAAGCAGCCGCCCGACAATTCATCGGGCGTGATCTGCTTGTCTCGCGATTTGCGGGCCAGTTCCGACAACTCTACCGAGACCTCGGTGATGCTCCTCGTATCGACGTCGCGGACCACGGGCACGAGCAGCCCGCGGTCGGTGTCCACCGCCACGGCGATATGGCAGTATTTCTTGTAGATGACCTCGTTGCTCTCCATGTCCACGCTGGCGTTGAACTGCGGGAACGCCCTGAGGGCCGAGGCGGCGATCTTGACGAGGATGCTGGTGATGGCGAGCTTGCCGCCGGCCTTCTCCACCTCGGCGGCATGGGCCTTGCGGAACGTCTCCAAGTCCGTGATGTCCGCCCGGTCGTACTGGGTCACGTGCGGGACGTGGGTCCAGGCATAGGTCATCGTATCGGCAATCGTCCGGCGGGTCTTGCTCATGGGCTGGCGATCGATCTGGCCCCACTGGGCGAAGTCCGGAAGCGGTCGGGCCGTCTCCGCTACGGGGGCGCCACCGGCAACCTGCGCCGGCGCGGGCGCGCCGCTGATCAGGCTATGGGCATACTGCTTGACATCGTCCTGCGTGATCCGTCCGCCGGGATCGGCGGCGGGAACCTCATCGATGTCCACACCAAGCTCGCGCGCCAACTGGCGAACGGAAGGGGCCGCGGCAACCGGTACGGCGGGCTTACGCTGCTCCGCTTGTGCGGCAGGAGCGGGCCTTCGCTCCTCGGCCGCGGGCTTGGCGGGCCTGGTCTCCGCGGGCGGACCGGCGGTTCTGGGTTTCGCCGGCGGCTGTTCCGCCCGTGGCGTCGCAGCCTGCCGCTCTTGTCGCGGCTCCCGCGCAGGCTCAGGGCGAGGCTTCTGTTCCGGCTGCTTTGGGGCCGCGGCCTGAGCATCGGTTTCCAGCCTGGCCAGGACCTGGCCCACTTTGACCGTCTGGCCGGGCTTGACACCGATCTCGGTAATCGTACCCCGGTCCGGCGAGGGGACCTCGAACGCCGCTTTCTCCGTCTCCAGTTCGACCACCGGCTGGTCCTTCTCCACCACGTCCCCCACCGAAACCAGAATGGCGATGACTTCCCCCGACTCGACGTTCTCCGAGATGGCTGGAAGAGTGACCTCTTTGACCATGGAAAAACCCTTGTCGATTTACTATTGACTATTGACGATTTACGATTTGGCTGTCGCGGCTCCGCATGACGGCAGATCGAGAATCAGAAGTCCATTCGCTTCATATACTCAGAGGGCTGACCTTGTCGGGATCGATGTCCAGTTCCTCGATGGCCTTCTGCACCCGGGCCCGGTCGATTTTGCCTTCCTCGGCCAAGCCCTGGAGCGCCGCGAGGGTGATGAACCGCCAGTCCACTTCGAAGTAGTTGCGGAGCGCCGGCCGGCCGTCGCTTCGCCCGAACCCGTCGGTGCCCAAGGGAATCAGCCGGCCCGGCATCCACCGCGAAATTGTGCATGGAAGCGCCTTCACGTAGTCGCTGGCGGCCACGAAGACGCCTTCCCGGCCTTGCAGGCATTCCTGGACGTAAGGACGTCGCGGCTGGGCCTGCGGATGAAGCCGATTCCATCGCTCCGTTTCGATGGCATCGGTATAGAGTTCCTTGTAGCTGGTAACGCTCCAGACCTCGGCGGCGATTCCGTATTTGCTTTGCAGCGTCTCCTGCGCCTTGACCACCTCGTTGAGGATGGTGCCGCTGCCCAGAAGAGTCACCTTGGCTTTCGCGTTCTCCCCCGCGGCCGGCTTGTACCTGTACATGCCCTTGAGGATGCCTTCCTGCACGCCTTCGGGCATGGGCGGCATGAGGTAGAATTCGTTCATCATCGTGATGTAGTAGAAAACGTCCTCCTGCAGCTCGTACATCCGGCGGATTCCCTCGCGGACAATCACCGCCACCTCGTAGCCGAACGCGGGATCATACGCCTTGAGGTTCGGCACGGCAGCAGCGAACAGGTGGCTGTGCCCATCGGCGTGCTGGAGCCCTTCGCCCGAGAGCGTGGTCCGCCCGGCGATCCCGCCGAAGAGAAATCCCTTGGCCTTGACGTCCCCCGCCGCCCAGATCAGATCGAACATCCGCTGAAACCCGAAGATCGAGTAGAAGAAATAGAACGGGATGGTGTTGATGGCGTGAGTGGCGTAGGCCGTGCCGGCGGCGATGAACGAGGACATCGAGCCCGCCTCGGTGATGCCCTCTTCGAGGATGGCGCCATCCTTCCGTTCCTTGTAGTAGAGCAGGCTGGTCTTGTCGACGGGCTCGTATCGCTGGCCGAGAACGGAATAGATGCCGATCTGGCGGAAGAGCGACTCCATGCCGAAGGTGCGAGCCTCGTCCGGCACGATTGGGACGATCAGCCGGCCAAGTTCCTTGTCCTTCAACAGCTTGGCCAGGATGCGGACGCAGACCATGGTCGTGGCTTCGGTGCGATCGCCGCTGCCCCGATGGAATTCCTCGAACAGCGACTCCGCGGGCGTCTGGAGCGGCTGGACCTGCACGAGCCGGTGCGGAACGTAGCCGCCGAGCTGCCGCCGACGTTCCTGGAGGTACTGGATCTCGGTGCTGTCGTCCTTGGGTTTGTAGAACGGCGCCTCCTGCACCTCGCCGTCCGAGATCGGAATGCCGAACCGGCTGCGGAACGTCAGCAGCTCCAGCTCGTTGAGCTTCTTCTGCTGGTGCGTGATGTTTCTCCCCTCCGCCGCCTCTCCCAACCCATACCCTTTGATCGTTTGCGCCAGGATGATCGTGGGCGAGCCCTTGTGCTCGACCGCGGCCTTGTACGCGGCGTAGACCTTGGCCGGGTCGTGCCCGCCCCGCTGCAGCTCCTCGAGTTGCTCGTCGGAGTAATTCTTGACCAACTCCAACAGACGCGGGTCCTTGCCGAAGAAGTCCTGGCGGATGTAATCGCCCGACGAGGCAGCATACTTCTGGTACTGGCCGTCGGGGACTTCCTCCATCCTTTTGGCAAGCAAACCCTCTTTATCCGCCAGGAACAACATGTCCCAATTCGAGCCCCAGATCACCTTGATGACGTTCCACCCAGCGCCGGTGAACAGGGATTCGAGCTCCTGGATGATCTTGGCGTTGCCGCGGACCGGGCCATCCAGCCGCTGGAGGTTGCAGTTGACCACGAAGATCAGGTTGTCGAGATGCTCGCGTGCGGCCACGGTGATGGCGCCGAGGCTCTCGGGCTCATCCATCTCGCCGTCGCCGAGGAAGGCCCAGACCTTTTGACCCGCAGCGCCGCTGCGCGTCGGGTCGGAAGGCTCCTTCATGCCCCGGTTCTCGAGGTAGCGATTGAACCGGGCCTGGTAGATCGACATGATCGGCGACAGACCCATCGAGACGGTGGGGAATTCCCAGAAGCCGGTCATGAGACGGGGATGCGGGTAGGACGGCAGGCCGCCTTCGGGTTTCAGTTCCCGCCGGAAGTTCTCCAGGTCGAAGCCGCTGAGCCGGCCTTCGAGAAAGGCTCGGGCGTACACCCCCGGGGCGGCGTGGCCCTGGAAGTAGATGATGTCGGCCGACTGCTCCGAGGTTCGGCCCCGGAAGAAATGGTTGAAACCCACCTCCAGCAGCGTCGCCAGGGACGCATAGCTGGAGATGTGACCGCCGATGCCGCTTTCGTCCCGATTGGCCCGGATGACCATGGCCATCGCGTTCCAGCGGATGATGCTCTTGATCCGCCGCTCCATCTTGCGGTTGCCGGGATAGGGCGGCTGCTCGTCGACCGGGATCGTATTGACGTAGGGCGTGGTGCAACGGAGTCGTTCCCGGATGCCGAGCTGTTGGGCGCGGGTACGCAGCCGGGCGAGGATATCCGCGGCGCGCTCGGGCCCCTCTCTGCGAAAGACGCCATCGAGAGAGTCAAGCCATTCCATATCCTGCGTTTCGAGGGCTTCCATCTGTTCCGGGCTCATGCTTGCGGTTCTCTCAACAAAAAACAGTCCCCTCGTGTCGCCCCGGCTCCATCCACCGGGAGGAGAAGGAATGAGGACGCAAGTACCTCCCAGCCCGGGGCTATGTCACCCTCCCTTACGCAGACAAGGCCGGGCGGTTCAGACAAGGTATCGATTCTCCTGTCGGGCCCATGAAAGGCTGGACGGGCTCGGAGAGCCGTTCTTGTGCTTCCGAGCCCATCCCTTTGGCAGGAGCTTAGGCACTTTTGATTTCAATCTTCTTCTGTTTGGCCTGGGCCTGTTCGCTCTTGGGCAGCCGGATTGTCAGCACGCCTTTGGCAAACTGGGCGTCGGCCTTGTTCTCATCGACCTCCGAGGGCAGATCGATGACACGCTCGAAGGAGCCGTAGGAAGTCTCGCGGTGATAGTACCCCCGCTCCTCCTTCTCCTCTTCATGTTTCTTCTCCCCGGCGATGCGCACGCTGTCGCGGGTGACTGTGACATCGAGATCCTTCTGGTCTATCCCCGGCAGCTCGGCGGACACCACGACGTGGTTGTCCTCCTCCCTCACGTCCACCCGGGGAGTGAACGCCTGGCTCCACCGGCCCATCTCCTCGAACGGGGCCATCCAGAAGTCTTCCATCATCCGCCGCATCTCGTCGAAAGGACGCATAAAACTCTCGCCCCCCCGCTGTCGAAGGGCTCTACCGGGTCTGAAAATATCGGGCAATGCCATGATCGGTTCTCTCCTTACTCTGCGGTCCCAAGGCGGGACACGCTCTCCCATTCGCAGAGGGTCCCGAACGCGATCCTTCGCGTCTTCCGGTCCCAACTCGCCATCGTGTACCGTTTGGCTCCTCACGTCACAACCGAGCCGTCTTGCCCACCGGCTCAACCGCGGTTGTATCTTCCCTTCCCGGCTCCGCATATCGGGGGAATCCCTAATCCTCGTGCCGCAAATCCCTACCGCTGAAGTCCCACGGTTGGGATACACGACGGCTCCACCTGGAATGCAGATCGAGTGCTCCATGGGCCTCGCGCCTCACGGATGCAGAGCCGCAACCAGCATGCCCACGAAATGGTTGATCACCACCACGACGCCCCCGATCACGAAGTGCTCGGCAACCGCTTTCCAGGGCTCAGCCTGCTGGCTTCTGGCAATCCAGTAGCTGGCAACGCCCAGGAGGCCGAAACCCCAGGCGACACTCGCAATCGTGGCCACCGTCAGGTCGAGCAACAACACGGGAACCAGGAACGTCAGCGCCAGAAAGAACTTCACGACAAAAACGGAAGCCGCGGCAAGCCAGAGATCCACGACACCCCCGCCGTTGTTCCCGGCCTCCTGGGAGACGTGCATGCCGAACGCATCGGAGAAGGCGTCGGCAATGGCGATCGTGGCGATGCCACCGATGACGGCCAGCCGGGAGTGGGTGCCCGAGTGCAGACCGACCATGAGCCCCAGCGTCGTGATGATCGCCGAGGTCAGGCCGAAGGTGCCGCCCTGGATGAACGATTGCCGCATTCGATCGCTCCAATGACGTCGATCTATACGTCCATCCAAGACCATAACGCCCGGGAGCGTAAGGCGGGAATTCCTGATTTGGCGTTCCGGCGGGCCGAGCGATCATCGGAGCGGGTGCATGACCGTAGTTGCACGTGCATCGCAGGTCGGTTCCGTTCGAGGGTGCCGGGCGTCCCTGCGCCGATGGACCCGCACGAACGATCATGCACCTCCCCGGCTCCGTGCCGCTTCGAGGGCAACCAGGAGCGGCTCGATCTTCAAGGCGGTCTTGTAGACGATGATGTTGTCTGTGATGGCGGCGCCCTCGCGGAGGGAACTCTGCGGGACGGCCAGAAGAATCCTGTGGCGACGGAAGCGGCGGAGGGTCTCGCGTTTCTGGTGCAGGTACTCCGGCGTCCAGAAACCCACGATTTCGAGGAAGACTTCCGTGCCGTCTTCGTGACGGAAAGTGAAGTCCGGGATGAACGTCGCCTGGTGCTCGTGAAGAATGTTGCCCTCGCGAATCAGACGCCAGCCGTCGCGGGCCGGACCGAATTTGTTTGCGAAGGATTCTTCGAGGCCGGAGTCAAACTCCTCCGGCGGCGGCAGATGGCTCGTGAAGCGGTCCGCGTCGGAGATGACAAGCCTGGCCGTCGTCTTCCAGGGGGTCTGTAAGACGGCCGTCAACTCCCAGCCCTTGCAGGCCAGCAGCGCCGGCAGAAAACGCGCGAAGTTCACGCCGTAGCGGCGGGTCTCACGCAGGACCGAGGCCGGGCCCGAGAACGTGATTCGATACGTAGCATGGGCGTCCCGCCCATGAGTAGCACGGCCGTCCCGGCCGTGAGTACCACGAGCATCCTGCCCGTGGATGTTCGCAAGATTCATGGGCGGGACGCCCATGCTACTCACGGGCAAGATGCCCGTGCTACTGGGCACACAGCGCTCGATCTCGTGCAGCAGCCGGGTCAGCTTGGCGTAACGAACGATGGTCTTGAGATCGCAGGTCGCTGTGACCGCCATCGTTTCGGCCCGGTAGAGGGCCGCCTGGAGTTGGGCGACATTGTAGCGCGACAGGAACGCGGCGGCATCAGGATAGCCCGAGAAGCCTTCGAGTTGCTGGTACGCCAGGACATCGGAATAGAGGGTCCGCTCGATCTCGTCCCAAGGCATGCCGAGCCCCCGGGCCAGTTCGGCCTTGACTTGGGCCTCCTGGTGCTCGAAGAGCCTGTCGGGCTCCTGAACGAGCGGGTGCAGGCGTGCGGCTTTGGAGAAGACCTCCAGCCGGAGCTTGGCGGCCTTACCCGCCGAGTCGGTTTGATAGACGCCGGCATCGTCGAGCAGCTTGCAGAACGCCTGGATGCGTCGAACCGGGCAGTCCGGCTCGTCGGCAAAGATCGCTTCGATCTCCCTGTGCAGCGAGCGACGCCGGCGGCCGATTCCATCACGATAGACCGCAAGCATCCGCTCGGCGTAGTCGCGATAGTGCCGATGCGCGGCCTGCGTGAGGCGGTCGGGGATCGCCCGGCCGTCCCTATACTCGACGATGGACTGTTCGCTCGTAAGCATCGCTTTTTCGCCTTTTGCGGGATCGCTCGACGTCCTTGGTGTCCTCGCAGACGACCTCGTAGAGCGTGGCCCGTGCGTCGCCGGAGCGCCGCAGGACCCGGCCGAGCCGCTGGGTTGCCTGGCGCGTCGAGGCCTGCCCGCCGATGACGACCGCCACCTTGGCCTCCGGGACGTCCACGCCCTCGTCGAGCACGCGATTGGCGACGAGGACCGTGAATTGGCCCTTCGCAAACCCGTCGAGCACGGCCAGCCGCTCTCGCTTCGGCGTGTGCGAGAGAATGCTCGGCACCAGGAATCGCCTGGAAACCTCGATCGCCATCGCATTGGAGCCCGCGAAGACGATGGTCTGCTGGCCGTAGTGGAGTCGGAAGATGTCCTCCAGGACGCGGAGCTTCTCGGCCGCCCGGTCCTCGATGGATTGCTTGAGGTAGTAGGCTTTCTGGGCATTCCGGGCCTGCGGGTCCCTGCCCATCTCCTTGCACAGGTCCTGCCACGAGTAGCCCGGCTGCTCCTGGCGTCGCGAGGAGAGGAAGTGCCGCACGACCCGGCTGCACTGGTCGTAGGTCGCCTGCTCGACATCGGTCAGCGCCACGGGGATGCGGACCACGTCGAACTCGGCCAGCGTCGAGCCCCGCACGTGCTTGAATGGCAGATCATACGCGACCGGGCCGACGAGCCAGTCGAGGTCCGTGTGCAGACCGTCGGATCGCTGCGGCGTGGCGGTCAGTCCGAGCCGCATCGGCGCGGCACTGAGAATCGCCGCCTCCCGCCGGCACCGGCCGGGCAGATGGTGCTCCTCGTCGAAGATCAGCAGGCCGAAACCCGCCCCCATCTTGTCCATGTGGATGTATGCGCTGTCATATGTCGTAACCGTCACCGGCCGAATATCGAACGTGGTGTCGCCGACGATCCCGGCGTCGTAACCGAACGTCTTGAGGATACGGCGATGCCATTGGTACATCAGGTCCCGCACGGGCGCCACGACCAGCGTCGCAACGTGCGTCTCGGCCATGGCCGCGAAGGCCACCTCCGTCTTGCCGGTCCCGGTCGGCATGATGACCTGCCCGCGCCGCCCGGCCCGCGTCCAGGCGACAAGCGCCTCCTTCTGCTCGGGCCGAGGCTCGGGCAGTTCCATCTTCGGCCACGAGACCCTCGCAGGCGCCGGCAGCCCATCGTGAAAGGCCGCCCCAAACCGCCGGCTCAGCACCGTTCGCATGGCAGCGTAATGAATCGCATCACACCGCAACGCCCCGACGCGGGCATCCCACCGCCAGACGGAACTCTCCGGCATAGGCGAAAGCTCCCGCGACTGCGGCCCCGCCAACAGAAGCGTCCCACGATCGAACGAAAGAACAACCCGGCTTTGTGATCTACTGTCGAACATCATCGGCCATCATAGCAGAACACCCGCGCTCTTGCCACGTGAGATTGCTCCAACCGATGCACACGCGACGGATGCCCGCGCTGCGAAGAGCAAGCCTGCCACGCTCCGCTTTTCACTCCGCAAATGCATCGATTACAGGCTTGAGGTCGGGCCCGGACGGCGGTATCCTGATGCCGCCTGGGCCCTGTGGGCGAGCCGCTGATGGACGCTTCGCCCGGAGCGATGTCTGCTTTTTCGGAGATGCTCATGAAGCTTCAGCGTTATCAAGGCAACCCGATCCTGTCGCCCCACCCGGACCACCCCTGGGAGGACCTGGCAGTGTTCAACCCCGCTGCGTGGTACGATGAGAAAGCCGGGGAGGTCCTGCTGCTATATCGGGCCGCCGAGTCGGGACCGGAGTACAAGTGCTACTTCGGCCTGGCCAGGAGCAAGGACGGCTACCACTTCGAGCGGGTCTCGGATCAGCCGGTGCTCAGTCCGAACGTCGAGGGCTTCGACGGGGCGACGATCCAGGACCCCCGAATGATCAAGATGGGCGACTGGTATTACGTCACCTACGCCTGCCGGCACTATCCCTTCGGACAGTTCTGGGTCCCCGGCGGGCGGGACAAGTACCTCACGCCGGCCGAGTCCACCGATTGCTTCCCCCGATACCTGCGGATCAACGCCACTCTCACCGGCCTGGCGCTGACGCAGGATTTCAAGACGTGGATCCGCGCCGGCTGGCTGACCGACCCGATGCTCGACGACCGCGACGTGATCCTGTTCCCCGAGAAGGTCGGCGGCAAGTTCGTCATGATGCACCGGCCGCTGGAGTGGGTCGGGCCGGCGTACGGCGTGGAGCACGCCAGCGCCTGGATCTCCTTCGCCGACGACCTGATGGGTTTCCGCCAAAGCAAGCTGCTGATCACGAACAAGTACCCCTGGGAGACGGCCAAGCTGGGCGTCAACATCCCACCGATCAAGACCGAGCACGGCTGGCTAACGATCTACCATGCGGTCGGCCCGGACAAGTACTACCGCCTGGGGGCCCTGCTGCTGGATCTGGAAGACCCGAGCATCGTGAGGCACCGCACCCCCGACTGGCTGATGCAACCCGAGACGGATTACGAGATCGAAGGCTTCTATCGAGGCGTGTGCTTCCCGTGCGGGGGCGTCGTCATCGACGGCACGCTATTCGTCTACTACGGCGGCGGCGACAAGTACTGCGCCGTCGCGACGTGCAATCTTGAGGAACTGGTCCAGCACCTTCTTCGCTGCCCAGCGTGAGTGACCCGATAGGTCCCATTCGTCCTATCGGTCCCATAGGTCCTATTGAAATTGGCTCTCTGCCACAAGGAGACTCCAATGCATCCTTTGGATATCGCGATCGTCGCCGCTTACCTGCTGATGATGGTGGCCGTGGGTTGGATCGTGGCGAAGATGGCCGCGAAGAACCCGGAATCGTATTTCCTGGCGGGCAAGAGCCTGCCGTGGTGGATGATCGGCATCGCCCACGGCTCCAGCGGCCTGGACATCTCCGGCACGATGTGGTTCGTCATGGTGCTCTTCGTCTACGGGGTCAAGGGCGTCTGGCTGCTGTGGGTCTGGCCTTTGTTCAACGTGATCTTTCGCATGGTGTACCTCGGCACCTGGGTTCGGCGCTCGAACGTCCTGACCGGGGCCGAGTGGATGTACACCCGCTTCGGCCGCAACACCGGCTCGGAACTGGCCTACGTGAGCATCGTCGTCTACGCCATCGTGAGCGTCGTCGGTTTCCTGAGCATGGCCTACATCGGGATCGGCAAGTTCACCGCGTCCTTCATTCCCTTCGAGACGCTCGGCATCTCCGCCGCGTCGCTGCCGGGCGGCATGGCGCCCGCGGATTTCTTCGCCATCGTCATCATGCTCATCGCAGGCCTCTACTGCGTCGTCGGTGGCATGTACAGCGTGGTGATGAACGATATGATCCAGTTCGCCCTCATCGTCATTGCCTCCGTCATCATCGGCGTAATCGCGATCCACGCAACCACCTCGCAAGCGATCCTGGACGCCGTACCCGCAGGCTGGGACCGAATGTTCTTCGGCTGGCGGCTCGACCTCGACTGGTCCAATACAATCCCGAAGCTCAACGACAAGCTGTACAACCCGATTGCCCAAGGCGGCGACGGCTACTCGATCTTCGGTCTGTTCGTCCTGATGCTCTTCCTCAAGGGCATCCTCGTGAGCATGGCCGGCCCGACCCCGAACTACGCGATCCAGCACGTGCTCTCGACCCGCAGCCCGCGCGAGGCGGCGCTCGAGAACCTCATGATGGCGTTCGCCTCGCTGGCGCCCCGCTTCCTGCTGATCGCAGGTATCGGCACGCTGGGTATCGTCTACTTCGGCCCGGAGCTTCGCGAGATGGCGGCCGGCGGCAAGGTGGACTTCGAACAGATCCTGCCCAGCGTGGTGAACCGCTACCTGCCGATCGGCGCCAAGGGCCTGATCCTGGCGGGCCTGCTGGCCGCCTTCATGAGCACGTTCGTCTCCACGGTCAACTCGGGGGCCGCCTACGTCGTCAACGATATCTACAAGCGGTACCTCGATCCACAGGCCCCGCCCCGCCGGTACGTGATCCTCAGCTACATCTGCTCCATCGGCATCATCGCCCTCGGAATCGCCTTCGGCTTCGCGACGAAATCCGTCCATTCCATCACGGAGGTGCTCGTCTCGGTGATCGTGCCGGCGTTCGTGATCCCCAACGTGATCAAGTGGCACTGGTGGCGGTTCAACGGCTACGGCTTCTTCGCCGGCATGGTCGCGGGCACCCTCTCGGCCCTGGTGCTGCTGTTCATCGGCAAACCCGAATGGATGTCCCACCTACATTTGGCCCCCATCCGCCTGCACCCGGTCTACGTCACGTTCCCGATCATCATGCTCTTAGCCACGATGGCATCGATCGTCGTCTGTCTCCTGACAAAACCGGAGGAAGACGAGGTCCTGATGCGATTCTACCGCACAGTCCGCCCCTGGGGCTTCTGGACACCGATCTACGAGAAGTGCCGAGCGGAAGATCCGACGATCCAGCCCAATCGCGACTTCTGGCGGGACTGGTTCAACGTGGTCGTGGGCATCGTCTGGGAGTTGGCGATGGTCGCGGCCCCGATCTTCCTGGTGATTCAGCAACACTCCCGTGCCCTCATCTGCGGCGGCGTCTTCGCGGTGACTTCGCTAATCCTGAAATTCACCTGGTACGACAACCTGGAGCCGGCGGAGAAACCGGCCAAAGCCCTCGGCACCGTCCCGACTCCGGCAACCGACTGAAAGAAGCGGAATCGTCGAGGCGACGAACTATCTCACCACCGGGGACGCCGTCCCCGGACCCCTGGCATTTTGCGCTTTGGGCCAGCAGCATGCCACAGAAGGCAAGACCGGACTCAGGCGACAGCCGGCTTGCCCGGGCTTGCGGCCATTCCCGGCTTCTCTGTGCCTCCACCCACCGGGCGAGGCTCCGCTTGTAGTAGGGGCGACGCATGCGTCGCCCCTACTGGCCCAAAGCGG
>Ga0209347_1001136_pt1 | contig 48587 bp, 39 predicted proteins | sample AutmiccommuBRH23_FD_187382 | JGI IMG/M metagenome (GOLD analysis project Ga0209347, IMG submission 187382) | Deep subsurface microbial communities from Mt. Terri, Switzerland - Autotrophic microbial communities BRH/23 (SPAdes) (version 2) | ecosystem: Environmental > Aquatic > Deep subsurface >... | reverse complement strand
AGTGTTCAACAAATTCCTGAAGAATATCACTGTAGCATAACAAAATTTATATTTGATCAAAGCGCGAAGAAGCCCGTAGTTTCTACAACTAGGGGCTTCTTGCCTTCATTAAACTGTAAAACTCAGGTTATAGCATCAATTACGCAGTTTCTAGTATAACGTAAGAAGTGACAACTGAAAAGAAATTATTTTAACTTTAACCTTTTCCTCCCTCATGGGGTCCTGGATAATTAGGCGGAATATCTGGTGTTTCGATTGGGGTATATATCGGCGGTGGGGAACACGGCGGTAGTAGTGGGCACGGAGCGAATTCTCCACAGTATTGCTGCTTCGCTTGACAGAAGAGATGGTAGTGACGTTCTTCATCGGTAGCAATTTCTGTTAGAATGCATTGAATTTCTGGAATGGGAATTTTTTGGGCAAGTTCAAGATATTCACGATAGGCTTTGGCCTCGTCTGCAATATTGAGGTCAAGTAGTGAACAAAGCTCGCTGGTATAGTTGATAAAACGGGATCGCCAATCGACCCAATGTCCACTACTTAATGAACCATACCTAGGATCTACACTAAGGTGACGTAGGGCAAGGGCTAATTTTTCAAGATGTCGTATTTCGTCATAAGCTATGGGCCGGAGTAATGCATCGAACTCTGGGCGATCCAGAAGCACGGCCTGGTAAAGGTAGGTAGTGACGGCAGTTAATTCCGAATCTTTACCTGCATAAGCGTCTAAGAGCCACATGGCATATGTAAAGTTCGGTTCGGGAATTTCCTCGGGAGTAGGTTCATGTGATGCTAGGACGGGGAGGAGAAGAACTTGACCAGCGTAAATTCGATCAGGATGTTTTAAATGATTAAGTTGAATGATTTCTGCCATTTCAAGGTTGTAGGCTTTGACAATTTTATAAATTGTATCGCCCGGTTGAACAATATATCGTGCATAATCCATACGGACTCCTCCTTTTCATATGTCTTGATACTATATTCTCCAAGAACACGAGATGATAATGGATAATAATGGGCCGGAAAGGAATGTATTGGACAGGTTCGACGTATTTATGTACGAGAAGATTAAGCGTTCGGTAGTATAAAATTGAAAAAGGGGGAATAAGGATGGGCTCATTTATCTTAAGGGGAATTACCACGGCCTTGCTAGTCACGGTCTTGACTCTTTTTGCGGGAATAGTATGGAGTGTCATGAATCTTGGGGTTTTGAGCATTTCTAAATTATTGGATATCGGGCTGTTGGCAAGTTGCTTAGTCGGAGGATACCGGACAGCAAAAGAAAGTGGCGAGTGGTTGTTGGGTGGGATTGTCGGAGCAGGATACGTTACAGTGGGGACGCTTTTGCTAGCGTTGTTTTTACCAATCCGAGGTTGGGGTTATATCCAAGTCCTTGTTGAAGGTGCGATTATCGGTTTAGTGGCAGGTGCGGTTGGTGCAGGAGGGGCGAAGGGTAAAAAAGTTAGTGCATGGTCAGGAAATAGGTCCCAGTTTACACCTTCTTATGAGGACTATGAAACAAATGATGATGTCAATAGCGAGTTTGATTGGGATAAAGAAGAGAAATTTGAGGAATGGAAAGAGGCGCCAATAAATAATTGGATTGAAAACGCGGAGGATGATCACAAAGGGACTCTCCGAGCAATGGGGGATTGTGAAAAGAGTGAGGATGTTCAGTGGGATTGGGACAGGGAGGAAGAGAAATTAATCGATTCTGGGACTTGGCATTTGGAACCGAGGCTTTTAGAACCGAGGCAGTTAGAACCCATGAGAATAAGCACAAGTGTGAATAAGGTAAGTGCGGATAAGCCGTGGTGGGAACAATAGCGGGACTTGTGTGACACAGCGCTCAGTTCTTACGACGTAGAGCAAACTAACCGTATAAGCTCCTAAAGGGGGTGCGGGGTGCCCGACATAAGCGCCATCCTTGGCGCTATGTCGGCAGCGCACGTCCTTGTGCGCTGCCCCGTATATGGGGTCGCTTACACGGAAGTTTGCTATTCTGCGTACGTAAAGACGTCGCGCTCGTGTCACACTGCGTCCCGGGCTTGGGTCGGGGAAAGTGAAGACGATTAGTCATGCTTTGGAGATAGTTGAGTATTCCTGTTTGGTGAAGAGGGATTTGGAGACGGCACATTCTATGTGCACCGTCTTGTATCTGGGGTCGTTTATACGGAGTTTGCTATTCTGCTTACGTAAAGACGTCGCGCTCGGTAATCGAGTCGTCCCCTTGGCCTCCCTTTTCGTCATCCTAGCTAAGCCCAGAGGGTCCGCGATCACACGGTCCGACGCCTTTGCGGTCGTCGTAGCCGAACTTGGCTTTAATCCGCTTTCATAAAGCAGGGCGGAACACAAGGATGTGTTCCGCTGGCAACCGGACATGGATGTCCGATTTGCCAGGAACCCTGCCTCTTTCATCAAAGGATTAAAGCCTTAGTTCGGCACGACGAACGCATGGCCGAGGATGTGTCTCGCGACCCTCTTTTAATATGTTGACTAAAGCAGGAAAACAAGATGTTTAAAGAGAATAGATTTTAAAGTGCAAGTACATGATATGTAAATAATAATTAAGAAATAAGAGGGGGACCAGAGAATGGATTTTTTTGAAGTGGTTCAGGCTCGACGGAGTCTGCGCACCTATCAGGATAAGCCGGTTGAGAGAAAAAAATTGGAGTATGTCTTAGAATCCGCCCGACTGGCACCGTCCTGGAAAAACTTGCAGTGTTGGCGCTTCATTGTAGTTGAAGAAGCGGCTAGGCGAGAAGCTGTAGCGCAAAGCATGGAGGAGACCAATCCTGGGCGGAAGGCCTTGATCGGAGCTCCGATCGTCATTGTGCTCTGTGCTGTACCCAGTGAATCGGAAGTCTGGGAAGGTAAGGACTTTATGATGCTTGATGCAGGACTAGCTATGGAACATTTAGTGTTAGCAGCCACAGATCAAGGGTTGGGGACATGCTGGCAGGGCTTGTTCCGTGAAGCGAAAGTCCGAGAAGCTTTAGACGTCCCCGATAATGTGCGAGTGGTGGCTATGACTCCTTTGGGGTATGCAGCAGAGGAACGGAATCCACGTCCACGGAAGGCTATGGCGGAGATCGTTTATAATGAGAAATGGGGGGGACTTGTGTGACACAGCGCTCGGTGCTTACGACGCAGAGCAAACTAACCGCTCAAACTCCTGTCTTTTGGGAGCGGGATGCCCGCCAAATGCGCCAATCCACACTGCAGGGTATGCGTAATGAGTCGCAGTGTGGCGATAAGCTCGTCCGCTTATCGTCTTGGCGCAGTGGCGGCAGCGCACGTCCTTGTGCGCTGTCCCGTATTGTGGGTCGGTCGCTTGAACGGAAGTTTGCTAATCTGTTTACGTAAAAACGTCGCGCTCGTGTCACACTGCGTCCTGGGCTAGGGGCGTGGGACGGAGAACGTTGAGACTGGCTTTGGAGAGAGTCGAGTATTCGTTTTGCGACGACGTTCTGGGAGACGGCACATTTCATGTGCACCGTCTTGTCTTTGGGGTCGGATACACGTGAAGCAAGGGACGGTTCTGGTGCTTCAATCGAGAGCCGGTTGAGAATCCGCGTTTGTGACGAAGGCTTTAGGAGACGACACATTTCATGTGCACCGTCTCCGGGGGGACTTGTGTGACACAGCTCTCGGTGTTACGACGCAGAGCAACGGGGACAAGGTAGTTTGACATTTAAGGGGGCGGTTCTTAACTTGCAAAGTAAGTTAAGAACCGCCCTAAATTGCGTATCATTTACGCAGTTTTTGCTATTTCATTCTTCCAAAGGATCGAAACCCAATTCTAATTTTACACTTGAGCTTCAGCAGTGTTCACGGCGGTTACCATTTCTTGAATTTTGACCGTGCTGTCAAGCGCCAAGTCTGCTGCTGCGGAAATTGCTGCTTGATAAGCTTCCAGATTTGCTTCAAGAACGTCGGCTGCAGTTACACCAGCATCCTTGAGATCTTGTAAGGTTATGGTCGCGGCGTCTTCGCCTAGGACAATACTGTCAATTTTGGTTATAGCAGTAGTTAAAGTTGCCGCTGCAGCTTGGGCAGTGTTCACGTCAGTTACCATTTCTTGAATTTTGGCTGTGCTGTCAAGGGCCAAGTCCGCTGCTGCGGAAATTGCTGTTTGATAAGCTACCAGATTCGCTTCAAGAACGTCGGCTGCAGTTACACCAGCATCCTTGAGATCTTGTAAGGTTATGGCCGTAGCGTCTTCGCCTAGGACAATACTATCAATTTTGGTTATAGAAGTAGTTAAAGTTGCCGCTGCCGCTTGGGTAGTGTTCACGTCAGTTACCATTTCTTGAATTTTGACCGTACTGTCAAGGGCCAAGTCCGCTGCTGCGGAAATTGCTGTTTGATAAGCTACCAGATTCGCTTCAAGAACGTCGGCTGCAGTTACACCAGCATCCTTGAGATCTTGTAAGGTTATGGCCGCGGAGTCTTCACCGAGGACAATACCATCAATTTTGGCGATAGCTGCAGTTTGGTTTGCTGAGGTCTGTGCAGCAATTATATCATTAAGAACACTCTCCGGTACAACTGCCGTACCTCCTAATGCGGTTACAACGCTGGAGGCAGATATTTTACCACTAGCATAAGTCGTGCCTTCATTGGTAGTGCCATTGACCAGAACAATACCGGCATTATATTTTGCAGCGAGAGGTGCACCTGCCAATGCGTCGATGGCGGTTTCTCCGTTGGCTATGAATACGTTATCATAGTTTATAACATTGTCAAAGGCTTTAAGCACTGCAACGTTGGTATCATAGGCTGTGTTTCCGAAGTAGCGGGTTGGACTGGGGAACTGATCTTTTGAAGTAACACTGATTACGCCTGTTCCACCAATAACATCAGTTGCCACAATACTTGTGTTTGTGGTAAGGAACGCTTTTACGCTAGCAGGGACTGTATTCTTTTCAGTTAGGAGAATGGGCTCATTGTTGGCAGAAGCTATCGCTGCGACCGAGAGAGCATCTTGGTTCAACCAACCGTAAGCAACTGCTACTTTGGTGACCGGAGCTTCAAGCTCTACCATTTTTTTAGCGATGTTTACTGATGTTTCGAATCGGTCTGATCCGCCAAGAGGAATAACGGTAATATCTAAGTCCGCCAGTTGGTTAAGGACCGCCTGACTGATCACCGCTGTGCCACTGGTCACATAAACTTTCGTAACTGCGAGTTTCTCAAGTTCAGCTTTGGTGTCAGGGTTGAGTACATCTCCAGGTTCTTGTAAAAAGATAGGTGCTTTAAGGAATGCTGCGAGCGGGCCTGAAGTTAGGGCATCTACCATACCATAAGAAGCTGAGGAAGCGAGAATTGCTGTACCGGTCCAACCTGTTTGTTCTGCGATCGCAACGGCAGTTTGTGAAGCAGTCTCTCCATATAGCCGTGACTGAACAGTTCCTTCAGCAAATACATTTAATGGAAGTGAACTTAGAAGCATACCAGCGATCGCAAGTGTAGTTAAGACCTTATTAGTTTTTCTCATGTTTATTAATTTCCTCCTCATATTTGGTTAATTAACAAAATAAACAAAGTGTTTTCTTTTAGATGTCTTTCCGACAAAACAAATACTAACATATTTAACGATAGAATACATTATTACATATTGGATGTATTTCCATCTATTACTTGTATTTACTTTTCGTCAACTATATCGAAATTAGAATAAATACCACACTCTGCTAAATAAAAAAACTGAAAGATACGACTATTCTTTATATCTAATGGAATACAATCTATTTAGATATCGGAATACAGTCAATAATTTGATTTCTAAAGTTTAAGTTGACCAAAGGAACTTTAAAGTTCCTTTGGTCAACTTAATAGAGAGGAAAACCAAAGTTCCCCGAAATCGGAGAAATTTTCTACATTAGTGTAATGTCCTTTAACTGTGAATATTCTTTTCAGAGCGGCACAGACTAGGAATAGGCTAACAAGCAATAAATAAATGGAGGATTGACGTTGCTGATAAAGACCGCGCTGCTCGTTGTTGCTCTCTCAGCCTTGGGGTCGCTCATTGCTGGAGCGATCATTCTTTGCTTATTCTATTTCGTGGGAAAACGATCATTTCGAAGCATCGTTCAACGGCTTTTTGGCTTAGTTATTGAAAGGCTTCTTTCAGACAAATACCATGAAAACCTTATGGAACTTTGGAGTGCAGTGCGGCGTACGACTGTACAAAATATTCTAGAAATCGGTTTGCGGGCTGAAGAAGGAAAACTTATTCAACGGCCACTGGGTTCTGCAAAACCACTTCCTCATTTCGATACACTAATGTTTGTCCCCGGCCAAATGGCACGTCTTCCGAAGGAGGCGAGTGTGCCAATCAATATGATGGTAACCCTTGGTCCCAAAGCGGAAAAGCCTCTTGAAATTAAAATTCCATTAATGATCTCCGGCATGAGCTACGGAGTGGGTCTTAGCGAAGAGGCTAAACAAGCTTTAGCAAGGGCTGCAAAACAACTCGGGACTGCCACAAATTCTGGTGAGGGGCCCTTTTTATCAGAGGAACGTGAGGCGGCAGGAAAGTATATCTGGCAAATCAGCAGGAGCAGCTGGGGACATAACCAGCAAGGCATTGCCTCTGCGGATATGCTTGAAGTACAGATGGGCCAGGGCGCGAGGATGGGACCCTTTACAGTAGAACCTAATGATGTGAAGGGAAAGGCGCAAAAATTAATGGGTATATCGCCAGTTGAATCTGTCGTGACCGCGGCAGTGATTCCAGGAATTAATAATCCTTGGGACTGGCCAAACTATGTTTCCAATTTGCGTTTGGAAGCAGCAGGGAAACCTATTGCTATTAAGATTATGGCCACAGGGGCTTTAGAGAGAGACTTGGCAGTTTGCTTGGAAGCAGACTTTGATGTCATTGTCCTCGATGGTGCCCAAGGCGGAGCGTCGGGCGCATCTCCGCTATTATGTGATGATTTAGGAATCCCGAGTTTATTAGCCTTGGTCCGTGCGGAACGTTTTTTGCGCGAGCAGGGTGCTCGTAAAGAAGTTAGCTTGGTGGTCGCAGGAGGGTATGCTACGCCAGGAGAATGCCTAAAAGCCATAGCGTTAGGGGCGGATGCGATCTATTTAGGAACGGTTCCTCTATTTGCCCTAATTCATAAGCAAATCCACAAGGTTCTTCCTTGGGAACCATTAACCCAGTTGGTCTGGTATAATTCTCCCTATAAGAAGCGGTTAGACATTAATCTGGCGAGCAAAAGTGTGGGTAATGTCTTAAAATCAATGGCAATGGAGATGGAAGAAGGGGTACGAGCTCTTGGAAAAACAGCTTTATCTGAAGTCGGCCCCAACGATCTTGTTGCTTTAGATGAATGGACGGCTCGGGTCACTGGTGTAAAATGTGCTTATTAAGATCAAGTTGGCAAAACAAAGGGGCAATAATCGCTCCGACGGGCGTTGAGTTCTCACCGAGTTGGAAATAATCAAGCTCGTTCATCTACTGTTTGATGGATATAGGCCATTTGGGCATCCTTTTTGACAATATTTATCATGCCGAGTATAATATATTTAATATAATATTAGTATTAAACCCGAAGAATGTGAGGAATAGCGTTCGTAAACCGTTTAGAGAGAAAGGTCATAGCTGGGAGACCTTTTCGGTATGGCGCTAAGGTCGTACAGGAGGGGCAGAGGGGAATAAAGTACTCTCTGACGGGAAAGCCCGTTAGCGTATAACAAGTGCTGAGAGACAATGTTCCTCAGAATAAAAGGTGGTACCACGGAAGCTTTTCGTCCTTTATCAGGATGAAAGGCTTTTTTTAGTGGAGGAAGTGTCTTAGCACGTTCGCACACGTTCCATCGCTATTCGCTTGACGCTAAGGCTAAACCGCGTAACCTCTGGGCCTTCTGCATGTGCGACCAACGCGGTTCTACACGCCTTATCGTCTGCGCTCATTGACGCGATTCCTCTATCCGTGCTCTCTAAGCTAAGAAACTTCCTCTAGCTTGGGGTCGCCGGGGATGAGTATGACGGGGGCTGTGGAGCTGTTTGCGTCTTTGACGCAAAGGTGCTGGAGGATGCAAGAGGGACGAACGAAGGTTGAATATGCCTAATATAGAAAGGAGTTCAGATATATGCCAGATAACAATGATAAAGCAGAAAAATTAGAGATGGCGAAGACTTATGATCCTAGCCTTGTGGAGGGGAAGCTGTATCGCTATTGGGAAGAAAATGGGTTTTTCCATACTGAAGTGAACAAGGGGAAACCAGCATTCAGTATTGTGATGCCCCCTCCGAATGTTACGGGTGCACTTCACCTTGGACACGCAATGGACAGCACAATTCAAGATATTTTGACGCGCTTTAAACGGATGCAGGGCTACAACACGCTCTGGTTGCCTGGGACGGATCATGCGGGAATAGCAACTCAGGCTAAAGTTGAAGATCAATTAGCAAAAGAAGGTACGAAGCGTGTTGAACTGGGGCGGGAAAAGTTTTTAGAGCGGGTCTGGGATTGGAAAAGGCAGTATGGTGGTCGCATTACGCGGCAATTACGCCGACTAGGCGCTTCATGTGATTGGGAACGTGAGCGTTTCACGATGGATGAAGGGTGTTCGAAAGCGGTTCGGGAAGCGTTTGTTAATCTTTATAACAAAGGGCTGATTTATCGGGGAAATTATATTGTCAATTGGTGCCCCAAATGTCATACTACTATTTCGGATATTGAAGTCGAACACGTCGATACTGAAGGGAGTTTATATCATCTCCGTTATCCTGTAAAAGACAGTGATGAGGCTCTCGTTGTGGCAACTACCCGACCGGAAACTATGTTCGGGGATACTGCCGTGGCAGTGCATCCAGATGATGAGCGATATCGACATTTAATCGGGAAAACAGTGCTCCTTCCCCTTACGGATCGGGAAATTCCTATCATTGCGGATGACTATGTCGATCGGGAGTTTGGAACCGGTGCGCTGAAAATAACTCCGGCGCATGACACGAATGACTTTGAAATTGGGCTACGCCATCAATTGCCCCAGATTGTCGTTTTAGATAATGAAGCTAAGATGAATGAAAACGCGGGTATTTACCTTGGGATGGATCGTTTCGAAGCACGACTTGCCGTTGTGAAAGAATTAAAAGCCCAAGGGATCCTCCTCAAGATCGCCTCGCATCCTCATGCAGTTGGGGAATGCTATCGTTGCTCCACCGTGATTGAACCAATGGTGAGTAAGCAATGGTTCGTGAAAATGGAGCCTCTAGCGAAGCCAGCGATTGAAGTCGTCAAGGATGGGCGTTTGGAATTTGTTCCAGAACGGTTTGATAAAATTTATCTCGGTTGGATGGAAAACATCCGAGATTGGTGTATTTCTCGACAACTCTGGTGGGGACATCGCATCCCAGTCTGGTATTGTGAGGATTGTGGTCTAGAAATCTGTGCGGGTGATGATCCATTGACATGCCCTACCTGCGGAGCTAGCCACCTAAAGCAAGATCCTGATGTCTTAGATACGTGGTTTTCTTCCGGACTTTGGCCTTTTTCCACCCTGGGTTGGCCGGAAAAAACGCCCGAACTGGAACAGTTCTATCCGACGTCCGTATTAGTAACTGGGAGGGATATCATTTTCTTCTGGGTTGCCCGCATGATTTTCATGGGGATGGAGTTCATGAACGAAGTGCCTTTCCCCAAAGTCATGATTCACGGACTAGTGCTAGATGCCCAAGGTCGGAAAATGAGCAAATCCCTAGGTAACGGCGTGGATCCCATTGAAGTGATCGACCAGTATGGAGCAGACACCTTGCGTTTTATGCTGATTACGGGCAATACACCGGGCAATGACCTGCGCTTTCACCCAGAACGGCTCGAGGCGACTCGGAATTTCTCGAACAAGATTTGGAATGCGTCGCGTTATGTGCTCCTGAATTTAGAAGATTACGAGGAAGGGCCCAGAGGGGAGCTCACGTTGGCAGATCGCTGGATTCTTAGCCGTTATACTTCCACCGTGGAGAAAGGGACGGAAGCTTTAGAAAACTTTGATCTGGGTGAAACCGGTCGTTTGCTTTATGAGTTTATCTGGAACGAATTCTGTGATTGGTATATCGAACTCACGAAGCCACGACTTTATAACAAGGAAGACGTGTTAGCTCGGCATACCGCGCAATCTGTATTACTCGAAGTCCTCGAAGGAACTCTGCGACTCTTGCATCCGTATATGCCGTTTCTCACGGAAGAGATCTGGCAGGCCCTCCCCGTGCCAGGCGATAGCATAATGATGCAGTCGTGGCCAGAATTACCGGCGTATGAAGATGTGCTGGCTGAGGGAAATATGACGCTTCTCATGGACGCCATTAAGGCGATCCGCAATATTCGAGCGGAGATGAAAGTTACCCCTGGGCAAAAAGTAGAAATCCTAATCCTTGCTCCCGATGCGCTTCAACGAGCAGTGATCGAGACAGGGAAGGCGGATATCTTGAAATTGGCCGGAGGGGCTAGTGTGAAATTATTCGAAAATCTGTCAGAGAAACCCTCGCAAGCGGCCAGTGCGGTTCTGGAGGGTGTAGAAATTTATCTCCCCCTCAAAGGGCTGATGGATTTGGATAAGGAAGTTGCTCGCTTGGAAAAGGAGATTTCACTGGCGACCCTAGATCAACAGAGTTTGGTGGCAAAACTTAGTAACCCCGGATTCACCAGCAAGGCACCAGCGCAAGTAGTGGCTAAAGAGCGGGAAAAACTCGAAGGGATTGTGGCTCGTACTGCCGCCTTAGAGGAGCGTCTGAAGGAGCTTAAACTAATTTAATCTTTAATATTTAATCCGAATCATCTATTTCTTAGCTCTTGAGACAGCCGGCCATCACGGAAACTGTTACGCTTATCATTTATTTAGACAAAAATTATAGAAGCAACTTTTTTAGAGCGGCAATAATTAAAGTTGGAGGAAACTGGGTATGTTCGATAACGATAACGACTCAGAAATGGACTATCAAGATAGCTTGGATTATCTCGTCAACCTGACCACGTTTGGGATGAATTTTGGTTTGGGACGTATTCAGGAACTTCTAAAGCGTTTAGGAAACCCAGAAAAAGCCCTGCGTGTGATCCATGTGGGGGGGACGAATGGTAAAGGATCAACAACTGTTATGATCGCCCGTATTTTGCAGGAAGCAGGGTACAAGGTAGGGGTCTTCACCTCACCCCATTTGCATGATTGGCGTGAGCGTATGGTGATCAATGGCCAGATGATACCTAAGGGAAAAGTCATTCAGGCGATTAGACGCGTTCGCCCGTATTTGGAAGCCATGGTTGCAGAGGGGTTTGAGCATCCGACTGAGTTTGAGGTTAGCACTGCGCTATCATTACTCTATTTTGCAGAGGAGAATGTCGAATTTGCTCTGATTGAAGTTGGACTTGGTGGGGCAATTGATTCGACAAATGTGGTTTCCCCACTGATCTCTGTGATTACGAATATCGCGATGGATCACATGGATTATTTGGGAAACGATTTGATCTCTATTGCTAAGGTCAAAGCGGGAATCATTAAACCTCACTCCATTGTTGTAACGGCGTCTGATAATCAGGACGTAATTGACGTGTTTCGTGAACAAGCAAAAACTATGGGTGTTCCACTTTATTTGGTGGGGGAAGATGTCCGTTGGGAAAGCACGTGGAGTGGAGAGCTAGAACAGGAATTTACTCTGATAGGATTGAACGCAACCTATTCGAAACTGCGTATGCATTTGATTGGATTCCACCAACTTCGCAATGCGGCAACGGCAGTAGCGGTGTGTGAAATTCTACAAACTAAGTACGGAGTCCATATCCCCGAAGAGGCAATTTACGCTGGATTACGCGAGGTAAAGTGGCCTGGACGGCTAGAGCTGCTTTCGCTAAAGCCTAAAATCTTGTTGGATGGGGCTCACAATCTGGACGGAGCTCGAGCCTTAGCGCAAGCGATCCCACTTTATACTCGGGATCACCTTATCCTTTGTTTAGGGATGTTGGCGGATAAAGAACGTGAAAAGGTGGTTAATCTACTCGTACCCCTAGCAGATGAAATCATCATCACCCGTCCGAATTCTCCACGGGCGGGGGATTGGAGAGCTCTGGGCAGTTTGGCGGAACAACAGGGGCGTCCTGTAACATGCATTGAAGACCCAAAAGAAGCGGTTATTTTTGCCCTCTCACGTCTCGAAGAAAATGATATGCTGTGTGTAACCGGTTCAATCTATATGTTGGCAGATGCACGCCAAGCTTTGATGAATGAATTGAAATGTTAACGCTAAGTTAAGAAGAATCCTTCAAAACTTAACAAACTTAACAAACTTAACATAGAATTAACACAAACTTTACTAGGATTTGATATAATACTCCGGGGACTGCAACCACAATCCTTACATTCATACTGTTCGTTTGGGGTCTGGAATTCGGACGTATGAGGCAGCACCATGGAGATATCTAAGAAAAATTTTAGGGTGGGGGTTATATTCTATGTTTGGTTTGTCACCAAAAGAAGATAAATTTTTTCTTCTTTTTGCACAAAGTACCGAAGTTATTTCCAAATCCCTTAAAAGGCTTCAAGGAATTATGCAGCAAGATTGTGTATCTGCCGAAGACGCTGCACAAATGAATCGCTTCGAACACGAAGCGGACAATGTCACTAAACAAATCTTAGAGCGGCTCAATTGCACGTTTATTACGCCGTTGGATCGTGAAGATATTTATAAGCTAGCCCAAGTCCTCGATGATGTTGTCGACTTCGCCGAAGGTACTGTGGAACGCATGCATCTTTACCGCACAGGTAAACCATCACTGGGAACACAGGAACTTGTCCATCTGGTGGGTTTAGCAGCTGAGCAGGTTCAGACAGCCTTTTCTTGTTTAGGGAACATCCATTTTCAAAAAACTACAATTATGGCTGCAGCTGAAGAGATCTATCATCTTGAAAGCGCAGGGGACAAGCTTTACCGTGAAGAAGTAGCTCGTTTGTTTGAATGCGAGAAGGACCCGATTGAGATCATCAAATGGAAAGAGATTTTGGAGCATATCGAAACCACGTTAGATCATTGTGAAGTCATAGCCGATCTTCTCAAAAGCGTGGTTTTGAAATATGACTAGTATAGGCGCGATGCTAATCGTTGTGGTGTTTTTAGCCTTGGCATTTGACTATATCAATGGGTTTCACGATACCGCCAATGCCATTGCGACTAGTGTATCGACAAGGGCTTTGACACCAAAACGGGCAGTGATTCTGGCGGCAATATTAAATCTTGTAGGAGCTCTCTATAGTACTGGAGTTGCCCAAACCATTGCCAAAGACATTATTTCACCAAAATTTGCAACCCAAGAAGTCGTAATTGCCGCATTATTGAGCGCGATTATCTGGAATCTCGTCACTTGGTATTTTGGAATTCCGAGCAGTTCTTCGCATGCTATTATCGGTGGTATGGCCGGGGCAGCTGTTGCTAAAGCTGGATTTAATGTATTGCAGTGGCACGGTTTAGGGAAGATCCTTGCTGCACTCATTTTTTCCCCGCTTGTTGGGATACTTCTCGGTTTCATTATCATGAAAGCTATGTTTTTTATTTTTGCTCGCTTTTCACCGTCTCGTGTCAATCACGGCTTTAAAAAAATGCAAATATTCTCTGCAGGATTGCTAGCCTTTAACCACGGGTCAAATGATGCCCAAAAGTCGATGGGAATTATCACCATGGCACTTATCGCTGGGGGGTTGCAGGCGCAAACGGTCCTTGCCCCACCACTTTGGGTAAAACTGGCATGTGCTTTGACGATGGCCGCAGGTACCGCTATGGGAGGGTGGAAGATCATTCACACTATGGGGGGTAAAATCTTTAAACTAGAGCCCATAAATGGGTTTGCCGCAGATTTAAGTTCCTCAATTGTTATCTGGTCAGCAACCGTGTTCCCTGGTCTCCATCTCCCCGTTTCTACGACTCATGTCGTTTCAGGTTCTATCATGGGTGTTGGGAGCGCCAAACGGGTTTCTGCAGTGCGCTGGGGGGTAGCCAAACAAATGCTCATCGCTTGGCTTGTGACGATTCCCACAACATCCTTTTTAGCAGCTTTCTTTTACATGTTGATGGTTAAGATTTTTTTCTAAACTTTGGAGAAGGTCCCTTCCCACCATCCTGCAAGAAGGTTAATACGTGCGAAAACAGTGTCTGCAAGAAGGGTAATCCGTGCGAAAACGGTGTTTTCGTGTGTGTGGGCTACAGGGACACTCGTCCTAATCCACACTGCAGGAGTATGCGTAATGAGTTGCAGTGTGGCGATAAGCTCGTTCCTTCGCCACGAAGTATCATTTTGGGTGTGTGGCTCGGCAATACTCATCCTACGCCGGTAAGTATTCTTTGGGGATTGCGGCTTCGGCGAAACCCATCCTCAGCGCTATAGTATTCGTTAAGGGCCGTGCGCTTTCGGCGATACTCATCCTACGGCGCGAAAGTATTCGTCAATGGCTCAGCGCCTTCGGCATAAGTCTCCACAGGAGACTATCGTCACAGGAGACTATCGTCACCGGAGACTTACGTCACAGGAGAGTATCGTGCTTATCGTCTTGGACAGCGGTCCCTTCTCGCCATCCATGGCTACAGGGACACTCGGCCGTCCATGGACAGCGCCTTGGTCGACGGGATCAAGGCTTTTTACAACTAAGGTCTATTTCCTTCCAGTCCAACATATCTTCCCGTTAAGGGGTTGTCCGAAGTGGCGTGAAGGGAATGGGGTACATGAGGTTTTCAGAGCGAATTAGGGTTGTCGTTGTCTTGATCGTGGGGATAATGGCGATAGGTTTACTTACCTGGGGGGTGGGTAAGATCTATTTAGAACTCGTAGGGCAATCTAGCCGTGAGAAGACTGAGGCAGTGCAATATCACAGCAAAGATGCTAATCCCCTGACAGAAACCATTTTGATCCTTCCAAATGTGAAATTTTGGACTTGCCAGGTCGGGGTCTTTCAAAGCGAGAGGAACGCTCAGTTGAGAAAAGAGCAGCTTAGGGTGTTGAATCTTAATCCAGAAGTAATTAGCGCCGATCCTTGGACCGTAGGGATTGGCTGGGGTCATTCTGCAGATGAGCTTATGGGATTGCGACAATCCCTTTCCGATAAGGAAATTTCCATCGTTCCAAAACAAATTGTACTTCCGGAGAGGTCATTTCGTGTCGCTGGAAATGGTTCGCAACTAACTCTGGAACTTTTGACAAACGTTAATACCATACTCCAAGTGGGGTTGACGACCGATGCCCTAGTTAAAGAAATGCAGATTTGGAACGCCTTGGCTGGGGATTATCCACCAAAAGAATTGGAAGGACTCCATCAACTTTATAGTAAGGTTCGCGAAAAAACCACTTTCGAAGACCAGAAAGCTTTGGTTTTATCATTGTTTTTTGAGTCTCAGAGGGTTATAAATAGACTTTCTGGTAAATAATACTATATAAATTGACTAAAACATTAATTTGAAAATTGCGTTTTTTTTTGTTAGTGATATAATTAACAAAACTATACACAATTATCAACTGAGAAATGAGGGGCCCGTTTGAAAACTCTAAAAATTCCGGAAGCGACTATAATACGACTTTCAGTCTACTCACGCCATTTGACTGAGGTTGACCGAAAAGGGATAATAACCACATCCTCGGGAGACATTGCTGAGGGAGTTGGTGTTAGTCCGGCACAAGTACGCAAAGATTTGGCCTATTTTGGAGAATTTGGGACAAGAGGTGTTGGCTATAATGTCAAAGACCTTCGTCAACATATTCTGAGAATTCTTGGTTTAAGCGTTGATTGGAGTGTCTCTTTGGTCGGGGCAGGAAACTTAGGCTTGGCCTTAAGTACTTATAAAGGGTTTAGGGAAAGGGGCTTTATTATCACCAGTATTTTTGACTCAGATCCCAAAAAAGTTGGAACTATGATCGGGAACGTGGAAGTGATGCCTATAGAGAAACTCAAAGAGGTCGCCAAACAGAACCGCACACAAATTGGTATTATTGCTGTGCCTGTGGCAGCTGCTCAAGAAATAGCGGATCAATTGATTAAATCTGGGGTACAAGCTATCTTGAACTTCGCACCAGTTGTATTGAATGTCCCTCCAGAGATCGAGCTTCGGAATGTGGACTTGGCAGTAAACCTTGAAGTGTTGACTTTTAATGTCGGGGCGCAAAGGTTTTAGGGAGGAAGTGGGAGTCAGTTTCTTAGCACGTTCGCACACGTTTCATTGCTATTCGCTTGTCGCTAAGGCTAAAACGCAAAACCTCTGGGTTGTTCTGCAAGTCAACCCTTGCGTTTTTTAACGCCTTATCGACTGCGCTCATTGACGCAATTCCTCTCTCCGTGCTCTCTAAGCTAAGAAACTTCCTCTTGGCTTGGGTCTACGGGGAATAAACGCGGGAGAGACGCAGAAGAAGGACGGTTTGAGCTTGCATCCTCCGTGGCGCTGTTTGCGTTTAATGACGCAAAAGTACTTTGTATGCTTTTCTAGGCTAAGAGAAACTTCTATTGGCTTGGGTCTACGGGGAAGAAGCGCGGGAGAGACGCAGGAGAAGGACTGTTTGAGCTTGCATCTTCGTGGCGCTGTTTGCGTTTATTGACGCAAATGCACTTTGTGTGCTTTTCTAGGCTAAGAGAAACTTCCTCTTGGCTTGGGTCTACGGGGAATAAACGCGGGAGAGACGCAGAAGAAGGACGGTCGAGCTTGTATCCTCCGTGGCGGTGTTTGCGTTTAATGACGCAAAAGTACTTTGTATGTTTTTCTAGGCTAAGAGAAACTTCCTATTGGCTTGGGTCTACGGGGAAGAAGCGCGGGAGAGACGCAGGAGAAGGACTGTTTGAGCTTGCATCTTCGTGGCGCTGTTTGCGTTTATTGACGCAAATGCACTTTGTGTGCTTTCTAGGCTAAGAGAAACTTCCTATTGGCTTGGGTCTACGGGGAAGAAGCGCGGGAGAGACGCAGGAGAAGGACGGTTCGAGCTTGCATCTTCCGTGGCGCTGTTTGCGTTTATTGACGCAAATGCGCTTTGTGCGTTTTCTAGGATAAGAGGAATTTCCTCTGGCTTGGCTCTACTGAAAGTGGGAATTTTTGCATCAACGTTTATTAATGCTGTAGTACCTACCTGTAGGTACACTTATAAGAAGTGATTTAGGGTTCCACCCAAAGGGTCCGGAACAAAGGATATAGGTTGGAAGGTGCCACTGCACAATATAATAGCCCCAGGGCAAGTTTTAAGGAATTCGCTCTGGGGCTATATCTGAATTTGTTTAAGAGGAATCTAGAACAATGGTTTTCAGGATGAATAGCTTTTATTATGCAGTGTTTTACATCAATGGGTAATGTGTCATATAATAGCACCATAAGAAGTGTATCCAGAGTTTAGACGAAAGGGTCCGGACGGAGCGATACAGGTTGGAAGGTGCGCCAGCTACACCGTGTGGGAAAAAAGCCCCGTGGTAGGTTCTTAGGAACTCGCCTTGGGGCTTTAGTTACGTAACGCCTAGGACATAGCTCGGTAAGACGCAGCTCTGTTTAGGTGTTGCACTGGTGGCGGAGGTAAAAAGCAAAAATAATTGGGATTAGATTTCGTTAAGTGAAAGAGGGGAAGAAGAATGAATCAAACCCAGGGAAAGAAGAAAATAACGGTTTATGATACTACCTTGCGAGATGGAGCGCAGGGAGAAGGGATTCATTTTTCTACGCAAGATAAGCTAAGTTATGTGAAACGAATCGAAGAGATGGGAAGTCTTCTTGTGGAGGCGGGTTGGCCAGGTGCAAACCCACGGGATGAGGAATTTTTTCTGCAAGCTCGTGGCTTACAACTTCCCCATGCACGCATCGCTGCTTTTGGGAGCACTTGCAAAGTAAATGAGTCTCCTGAAAACAGCGAAATATTGCTAAAGCTCTTGGCCTCAGGAGCGAAAACAATTACCATCTTCGGGAAGGCCTGGGATCTGCATGTCAAAGATGTCTTGCGGACAACTTTAGAGGAGAATCTGCGTTTAATTCGAGAGTCAATTTCTTTCTTGGTTAGCCAAGGGCGTGAAGTATTCTTTGATGCCGAGCATTATTTCGATGGTTTCAAGGAAAATCCGGACTATGCGCTGAAGTGTATCGCCGCAGCCCTCGATGCTAGGGCAACTATCGCTATTTTATGTGATACTAATGGAGGAAGTTTGCCTGCAGAAATAGCTCAAGGGGTGAAGGCAGTGATGGGGAAATTTGCACTCCAAGAGTTAGGAATTCATGTCCACAATGACAGTGGTCTCGCTGTTGCCAATACCCTTGTCGCAGTTGAGGCTGGTGTAACACAAATTCAGGGGACCTGGAATGGGTTTGGGGAACGATGTGGCAATGCTAATTTAAGTACTCTTATTCCATTGTTACAACTCAAAGGGGACTATACGGTTGTTTCGGATTCAGCCTTGTTAAAAATTACTTCTTTTTCTCGCTTCGTTGCCGAGTTGTCTAACGCGCCCTTTGATGAGAAGCAGCCGTATGTGGGCCGCAGTGCCTTTGCACATAAAGCGGGCATGCATGTGGATGCGATTCTCAAAAACCAACGGACCTTTGAACACATGGATCCAGCTGGGGTTGGAAATGAACGACGAATATTAATCTCAGATCAGGCCGGTAAGGCCAATATTCTAGATCGCTTGCGGCGTTTTGAACCGATGATTCGTAAAGACGACCCACGAGTTGAGAAAGCCATGATTGAGATTAAGGAGTTAGAGAATCTAGGGTTTCAATTCGAAGCTGCTGAAGGGAGCCTCGATCTCTTACTTTTAAGGATACTTGGGGGGCTAACTACTTCTCCCTTTGAAGTCTTAGATTATCATGTCTGGAGTGACCCTATGCGTGGAGAGCTAGATTCTGTAGCAGTAGTCAAAGTGAAAGTCGGTCAAGAATCGGTCCATATCGCTTCCGAGGGAAATGGCCCGGTGAATGCCCTAGATACGGCATTACGACAGGCCCTCATAAGTTTCTTTCCGGTATTAGGGGAAAGTGAACTAGTGAATTATAAGGTGAGAGTTCTTGATGGTGCTCGTGGGACCGAAGCCATAGTTCGCGTCATCATCGATACTCGCCTAGAGCGCGATGTTTGGGGTACGATCGGAGTGTCAAAGAATATATTGAAGGCTAGTGCTCAGGCATTACTTGATGCAATCAATTGGACGATTTACTGTGGGTCCGCGAGACACCTTCTCGACCATACGCTCGTTGAGCCAAACTAGGAGGGTCCACGTCACACGTCCTCAGCCGTGCATTCGTCGTGCCAAACTAGGGCTTTAATCCTTGATGGAAGCGGATTAAAGCTCTAGTTTGGCTACGATGACCGTAAAGGCGTCGGAGCGTGTGATCGCGGACCCTCTGAGCTAGTAATCGGTAGTAGGATGGGAAGGTCGGAAAAATACTTTGATCTCAAACATTTTTGACTGAGTAATAGGGTGCTCCAAACTCGAAGCCATGTTCGAGCTTGGAGCACCCTTTTCGTAGGAGGAAGATTGGAGAATTAAACGAAAAGTGGCATTTCAGTTCAAGGGAATGATTTTACTATATGTTTTTATTGAGGGAAATAGAAGGGGTGTCGAACTTGCGTAGTAATGGGGAAGATGCTACACTTATATGTATTCACAGTCGGGCTATAGGCTCAAGGCAATTCCTAGTGATGGAAGGGGAAAAGACAATGGCTGTGGGGCGAAATTCCTCGAGAGCAGGGAGAACCATTTTGCTCATTTTGATCGGTGCTGCTCTTGGAACTTTGGTTGGATTTGGCTTAGAAAAATACGGTATTTTTTCGCCGTTTTTGCGCCCAGCCGTCATCGATGTACCCTCCCATACTTACTTGGATTTCTTTTTTCTCTCGCTTTCCTTTGGTTTTCGCTTGAGTATAACCATCGCGACGATTTTGGGAGCACTCGGGGGATATTTATTGTCAAGGAAGGTGTAATATGCTGGTGCTTGCTTCTTCATCTCCACGGAGGGCTATGTTGCTTCGCGAGGGGGGATACCCCTTTGAGACTGTCAAGGCTTTTGTTTCGGAAAAGTTGCCTGAAGGGATGGTGCCGGAGACTGGGGTTAGAGAATTAGCTGTACGCAAAGCCCAAGCAGGTTTAACCCACTGGTTAGAACAGGGGGGTAACCTTCAGGATGTTATCATGGGGGCGGACACAATGGTGGTCCTTGATGCCCACATTTTAGGAAAACCCAAATCACTGGCAGAAGCAGAGGAAATGCTGCAAAGCTTAAGTGGTCGGACTCATGTCGTTTTAACCGGCGTGGCGTTGATTTCTGGGTCTGGAAGATTCGTTTCGGATGTGGTAGAAACAGTTGTTCGTTTTCATCAACTTGGAATGGATGACATTAAGACATATGTGGCCAGTGGAGAGCCGATGGATAAGGCCGGAGCCTACGGAATTCAGGGAGAGGCAGGGAAATTTGTCGAGTCCGTTGAGGGATCATTGACAAATGTCATCGGCTTGCCCATGGAATATCTCTCTGAACAGCTTAGGGCGTGGGGGATTGAGCAGACAAATATCGCTTCACGCGAGGTGGATGATGGGTTATCAACGTTTAAAGGATTTACCAGAGGACCTTCTACCACGTGAACGGCTTTATCAATTAGGTCCAGAAGCTCTGTCAAACCGAGAAATCTTGGCAATTTTACTTCGCACGGGCATCAAAGGAGAAAACGTTTTGACCCTTGCGGAACGCATTTTGGTAAACGTTGGTGGCCTTTCGGGATTAGGGAAGCTGACAGTTCATGAGTTAGCTCAAATACATGGTTTAGGGAAAGCGAAATCAGCTGAGGTAAAGGCCGCCTTGGAATTGGGGCGTCGTTCAGCTTCCGTTGACCCTATGTCCAGACCCGTGATCAATTCTCCCCAAGATGTCGCACACATTGTGATGGAAGAAATGCGTTTCCTTGACCGTGAACATTTCCGCGTTATTTCTCTATCGACTAAGAATCATGTTCTGGGAATCAGCCCAGTCTCAATAGGTTCGCTTAATTCATCGTTGGTTCATCCACGAGAATGTTTTAAAGAAGCGATCCGGCGTAACTCAAACGCCATTATTTTATTGCACAATCATCCCAGCGGAGACCCAACTCCCAGTCAGGAAGATATTGAAGTAACACGTCGTCTGGCAGACGGAGGGAAGATTCTCGGGATAGAGGTACTTGATCATGTGATAATAGGAGATAACCGGTTTATTAGTTTGAAAGAACGCGGAATCCTATAGCGAGGTTCGAGGTTCGTCGTTCGTGGTTCGATTTGTGAATTCGATTCTGCGAATCGAAGAACGGAATGAACTTTAAAGTTTTAAGTTTTTCGCGAACTCTGTTCGCTTCGATTCGAACCACGAATATCGAACTACGAACCACGATTACGGAAGGAGTTTTAGAAAACCATGTTTAGTTTTTTTAGCAAAGACTTAGGAATAGATTTAGGAACAGCCAATACTTTGGTTCACGTTAAAGGAAAAGGGATTGTAGTGCGAGAACCCTCCGTGGTCGCGATGGATATAACGACTAAGACCCCTTTGGCCGTCGGAGACAAAGCGAAGGAAATGATCGGACGGACTCCCAGCAATATCATAGCGATTCGTCCTTTAAAAGATGGCGTAATTTCTGATTTTAATGTTACGCAAAAAATGCTGAAATACTTTATTAGTCGAGCCCTTGGGACTGAGCACCCGTTTATACGCCCGCGCGTGGTTATATGCGTGCCTTCCGGTGTTACCCCAGTTGAAGAACGGGCGGTTAAAGAAGCAGCTATGGCAGCTGGTGCGAAAGACCCCATTATTTTAGAAGAGCCGATGGCAGCCGCTATTGGGGCAGGTCTTCCAGTCAGTGAACCGACTGGGAACATGATCGTAGACATCGGGGGGGGGACAACGGAAGTTGCCGTAATCTCCTTGGGTGGAATTGTGACAAGTCGTTCTATTCGTGTGGCTGGGGATGAAATGGATGATGCTATCATCGCTCATATTAAGAGACGGTATAATTTAATGATCGGATATAGAACGGCAGAAGCACTTAAGTTTGAAATCGGGTATGCGTATAAGCCCGAACCAGGAACCTATATTGTACGCGGACGGGATTTATTAACGGGACTTCCGAAAACAATTGAAGTCACCTCAGAAGAGATTCAAGAGGCTTTGCAAGAACCGGTCATGGCCATAGTCGACGCGGTCAAATCATGCTTGGAAAAAACTCCACCGGAATTGTCATCGGACATTATGGACCGTGGAATTATGATGGCTGGTGGCGGCTCTTTACTGCGTAACCTGGATCGATTGATCTCTGATGAAACAGGTATTGCGGTGCACCTGGCGGAGGATCCACTGTCCTGTGTTGTTATTGGGACAGGGACTGTGCTGGAACATGCAGATATCCTTCGTAAAATAGCCGCCTCGCAAAGGAGTTAAGTACAGCGGGGGGGAATTAAGGTGAGGAAAAGAGTTAATCTAACGGGAATTGCGGTTCTCGTTTTCTTTCTTTTGTTAAGTGTACTTATCAGTATTCGGTTAACTGGACTGGGTAGCCATTTCCCTAACCCCGTGGGGGGATTTTTGCAGAGCGTTTTGAGTCCGATAGAAAAATCAATTCTTCAGTTGGGGAACGAAATTAAGGATAATACGAAGGTAATTTGGAACTTCCGAGAAGTGCAAATTGAAAATGAAGCTCTTCTTAAGAAAGTAGACCAGTTAACAGGCGATAATTTACAACTAAAGGAACAAGTTTTGGCCGGTATGCGTTTTACGGAGCTGGATCAGGGGCAGTTTCGAAATCCAACACTCGAGAAATATGAAAAGGTCGGGGCTAGTGTTATTGACCGTAACTCTACCTCTTGGTATCGGACCTTAACCTTGAACCGTGGAAGCAAGGATGGAGTCGCAGCAAATGACCCAGTAATCGGCGCTTTGGGGCTCATAGGCAAGGTTATCTCCGTCTCACCGACCACCTCTGAAGCCTTGTTAATCCTTGATGGAGAAGGCCAAGTCAGTGCACTGGTGCGAGGCAGCGACGGCAGTGGAACCTTTGGTATTGTTCAAGGGAACTATAAGCGCGGTTCCCGTTTGACCTCAGACGGAAATTTACAAATGCTCTTTCGAAGAGAAGATAATGTCAATGCCGGAGACCTTGTGCTGACGGCAGGGGCTGGAGGGGTTTACCCCAAAGATGTCCCGATCGGAAAAGTCGTAGAAATTCAGCTCGACCCTACAGGGTTGCTCAAAACTGCTTTTATTAAACCTTTGGTTAACTTTGATTCTCTAGAAGAGGCTTATATTGTTAAAACGGCGGGGGGAAAATAATGCGTTATTTCTTGATCGTAATAATGTTTCTCCTGAGCTTGGTTTTACCGGGAACGGTCTTTCACTTTTGGTCATGGTCGGGAATTAAACCAGATTTACTGATGCTATTCACAATCTATATTGCCATGCACCACAGCCTCCCTTCTAGTGTTTGTTGGGGACTGGGCGCGGGTTTATTAGAGGACTTATATTTAGGGCGTTACATTGGCATGTATACGCTGACCCTTGCGCTTGTAGCTTTTTTTAGTTACTGGCTCGCCGAGCGCTGGTATCGAGAAAATTTTATTTTGACGACGTTCATGGTTTTTTTGGTTACTGCAGTGGGGCAAATTCTGATCGCCTTCTTGAGTCTAGGCACAGGGCTTCAATGGTCTCTGGGAGATATCGCGCACTTGGTGATGGGGATATCCTTCTATAATGCAGTCTTGGTTCCGATAACCTATCCTTTGATTCATAGGTCATTCCTGCGCGGATGGCTGCGCTATCGGCCGCGATATGAGCGCTAGCGAGGAAGTGTCTTAACACGGTCGCACACGTTCCAGTTGGAAGGGGCGCGAGACACGTCCTCGACCATGCGTTCGTCGCGCCAAACTAGAGCTTTAATCCTGATTTAAGCGGACAGAGAGGGTCGTGAGACACTTGTTCAGCCATGCGATCGACGTGCCAAACTAGGACTTTAAACCCCTGATGAAAGAGGGCAGGGTCCCCAGCCAAAGCGACATCCTTGTCGCATGGCCGGCGGGAAACGTCCTGTTTCCCGCCCTGCTGATGAAAGAGGGTTTAAAGCCAAGTTTGGCAACGACGACCGCAAAGGCTTCTCGCCGTGTTCTCGCGACCCTCTTCGCTTAACGGGCATGAGACTGTCCTCAGGGAACGTCCTGCTGATGGATGCAAGTCGAGGATGGTTCTTGACTTGCAGAGTTTACGACGAGGAAGGCAAAGCGAAAATTCATCTTCTACTAAGACCTGACGACGAATCAAGATTTGCCTATTTCCTTAGAACTAAGCCGGAAGTATCTTGGGCTAAAGAGCATGAAAGCGAATTCACGTCACAGAACGCGAACAGCGCACCGGGATTCTCGGCCGTTCCAGACCCCCGTGGGACCCAGCCAAAGGAATTTCTTAGCATAGAGAGCACGGATAAAGGAATTGCGTCAATGAGTGCAGACGCAAGGTGTGAAGAAACGCATTGGCGCACACGCAGGATGCAAGTCAGGGACCGTCCCCAGACTTGCAAGAAAATGAAGCACAAGAATCGTCCCCTTGCTTCCGCTCAGTCGTTCTAAACACCGTGGGGACCCAAGCCAGAGGAAGATTCTTGGCTTAGAGAGCGCGGAGAGTGGAAGCGCGTCAATGAGCGCAGGCGATGAAGCGTTAAGAAACGCATTTGGCTTGTCCAAGGATGGACTGATGTCGCGGTGCCAAGGATGGCATGGAGCGACGCGTACATGCAGAAAGCCCAGAGGTTATGCGTTTTAGCGGAATCACCAAGTGAATAGCGCTGGAACGTGTCGATCACGATAGTCTCCGGTGGAGACTATCGCCGAAGGCGCTGACCTACAACGAACACTTATCGCCGTAGGATGCCAAGAATCTTCCTCTCGCTGGAACGTGTGCGACCGAGCTAAGAACTGACTACTGAAAACGTATCAAAAAGGAGTTATCGATATGGATGAAAGAGAACGAAAGCCATATGTTCAGCGTATTGCGGGTTTAAGCATCGTCGTGATTCTCGTTTTTTCTATACTGGGCTTTAACCTCTGGCACTTACAGATTGCCCAAGGATCATACTTTGCCGCTAAAGCGCATGGAAATGTCATGAAGCTGGTAAAGGTGCCCCCTACACGAGGAGATATTGTCGATCGAAATGGTAAGCTTTTAGTGACGAGTGTACCCGAGTTCGTTCTCAACTTAGACTGGTTGGACTTGCAGCAAGCCAACAGCAGCAATTGGAAAGATGTGGTTCGGCGATTAGCGGGTTACATTGAAGACTATTGGCCAATTCCCAATCAATCAGTTGATTCGATCACTGAAGACATCTTGGTCAATATCCAAAATCATCAGTGGGAACGCTATCGCCCAGTAACGATTCTCGATAATGTTCTTCCGGTTCTCCAAGCCATTATCGCTGAGCATCAGGAGGAACTCCCGGGCGTGAGTGTGGAGGCGATTCCAGTTCGTGCGTATCCTCAAACAGTGCTGGCTGGTCAGCTCCTTGGGTACGTTCGCGAGATAGCGGATAAAGAGATTGACCCGTTTAATCGGAATGAAGATGCGCAAAAAGCAGGGTTTGTGTATGCACAGGGAGATTTAGTTGGTAAGGATGGGATTGAGAAATCTTATGACTTCTGGTTGCGAGGTGTCGAGGGTGTTCAACAAGTTGAAGTAGATAATAGCGCTCACCCTGTTTCCAAAAGCGTAGTTAACGCCTCTAAAGCGGGAGCCACAGTCCAACTGACGATTGACGCTGACTTGCAAAAGGTCGTGGAAGATAGTCTTGATGAGCGTATAGCGGACATTCAAAAGACTAATCCGAAGGCTCATTCCGGAGCGGCCGTAGTGATAGACGTTAATACTGGTAAGATTCTGGCCATGGCTTCTCGACCAGCAATGGATCCAAACGAATTGACTGGGAATATTTCTCAGGCTACATCGGACAAGTATTTCACCAATAAAGAAGCTCCAGCAGCTTCTCTTAATCGGGGGTTGTCCGGTACCTATCCTCCGGGATCGGTCTTTAAAATGGTGACAGGGATGGCGGCCTTAAAACTTAACTTGATGACTCCGTTTGAGCAGATTGATGATAGAATATCCTCCTTGGGAAGCCCTTGGTCTCAATCACAAGGTTTTCCTGAATGGGGAGGAAATTATTTTGGTCTAGTCAATCTGTCTAAAGGTCTAGCCAAATCCTCTGATATTTATTTTGAAGTCATGGGACGTCGTGTTTTTGACTCTAACCCAGAAACCATTAAACAAATCGCCAATGAATTCGGTTTAGGAGCGGAAAGTGGCATTGATTTGCCCAATGAATCGAAAGGAATTGCACCCTCAGCGGAATGGAAAAAAGCGTATCTTACTCCTATTTATGAGAAGTCGGATGCTGCACACATTAAGGCATTGGCAATGATTGAAGACAATTATGCACCCAAACTGGCAAATGCTTCAGATTCAATCGCTAAGCAGAAGCTGCAAACGGCTAAAGACTCAGAGATTAATGAGGCTAATGCTGTGTACAACGAAGCCGTCAGGCATCGTGAGCCTATCAGCTGGCAACCTTATGACAGTTACAATAATGCCATTGGGCAAGGATATAATACCTATACCCCTTTGCAATTGGCCAATTACACAGCAACCATCGTGAATGGTGGAAAACACTTTCGTCCGTATGTCGTCGATAAACTGTTGGACTCAAGTACTGGGGAAACGGTTCGAGAAAACCAGCCCGAGGTTCTCAACTCGGTATCCGTCTCTCCAGATATCCTGGATCATATTAAGCAAGGGATGCGCGCTGTCGTGACCGGTAGTGGGTCGAACACTGGGACAGCTCAATTTATCTTCGCAGATTTACCTGATTTTTCCGGTGGAGCTAAGACCGGAACCGCTCAAACTGGTAACGCTGGCACGGCCTTAGAAAATGTATACAATGGGATGTTTGTGGCGTTTGCTCCTTATGATCATCCTCAAATTGCCTTCGCCGGGGTAGTGGAATATGGGAGCCACGGTGGGGAAACAGCAGGTTACGTCGCCAAGGCGGCTTTTATGAAGTATTTTGGTTGGAAGAGCGCGAATGGGAGCTGAAAAGCGAGGAATTTTCCTCGTTTTTTCTTAATAGTTTTCAATAGTAAAAAGGGAATTGGGACAGGCTTGTAGAATTTATAGGAGGCATGAATTAAAGACAAGTGATGGGGGATTGTGCAGGTTGACACGGACTGAACATGTGGCACTTAAGGGCACTCGCGAGGGATTGGTATTGTACCTTGATCCGGCAGCGGACTTCGGAGTGCTAATGAAGGAACTCGATAAGCTATTGAAGAATTCTGTTCAATTCCTGGAAGGCGCGAGCGTACGGTGTTATGCTGGGAAAAAGGAATATTCTGAAGAGGAACACGCTAGGTTGGGGGAAATTTTAAGAGAGCAGCAGTTGGAACTCGCAGGATGGTTAACCTCGGAGGAAGTGTACGTACCGGGTAAGGCCCAATTACAGGCGACAGAGGACAAAGAAAAGCGTCTCAGGGAGGAAGGGATGGTAGAAGGAAGCTGTCTCTTTGTAGAGCGCACACTTCGTTCTGGGAAAAGCGTGCAATTTGATGGTCATGTTGTTGTTATGGGTGACGTTAATCCTGGGGCGGAAATTATTGCAACTGGTAACATTGTCGTTTTGGGTTCCCTTCGGGGGGTTGCCCACGCTGGAGCGACGGGTGAGCGGAAAGCTTTAGTAAGTGCTTATCATTTAGCCCCTACCCAATTGCGTATTGCCCATCTGGTGACTAGGGGACCGGAGGATGAAGCCGATGGGCGGGGTCCGGAAATTGCCAGAATCAAAGATGAACAATTAATTGTAGAAGCGGCTGGAATGAATGGACGGCTTGGCAAAGCCAGATAGCGCGATTCGATGTCCGAGGTTCGTGGTTCGAACTTTGAATTCGATTCTACGAACCAATATCGTGGTACGATGTTCGAGGTTCGAGCTTGAATTCGATTCTGCGAATCGAAGAACGAATGGACTTTCAAGATTTCTAATCAATTCTGCGAACCTTGTTCGCTTCAATTCGACATCGAACATCGAAAAGGAAAGGTGGGTCTAAATATGGGTGAGGTAATCGTAGTAACTTCCGGTAAAGGGGGCGTAGGTAAAACAACGACATCCGCAAACATTGGCACAGGTCTGGCTGCCGCAGGGCATAAAGTCGTCCTGGTCGATACAGATATCGGTTTGCGTAACCTAGATGTGGTTATGGGACTGGAAAATCGCATCGTTTACGATTTAGTGGATGTGACCAGCGGGAATTGTCGCTTAAAACAAGCACTTATTAAAGATAAACGTTTTGCGAATTTATTTTTGCTACCAGCTGCACAAACTAAAGATAAAACAGCCGTTAATCCAGAACAGATGAGACTTTTAGCCGCTGAGCTTAAAGAAGAATTTGATTATGCAATCATTGATTGTCCTGCCGGAATCGAGCAGGGCTTCCGCAATGCAATTGCCGGAGCAGATCGTGCGATTGTCGTTTGTACGCCTGAAGTCAGTGCCGTGAGAGATGCCGACCGAATCATTGGCCTTTTGGAAGCAGCGGAGCTGAGAAATCCCAAATTGATCATCAACCGGATCCGCCCTCAAATGGTTAAACGTGGAGATATGATGGATATCTCGGATATCTTGGATATTTTAGCTGTCGATCTTATCGGGGTCGTCCCAGAAGACGAGAGTATCGTCATTTCTACGAATCGTGGCGAACCAGCAGTTATGGATCAAACATCAAAAGCGGGTGAAGCCTACAGGCGAATTACTAGGCGGATTCAAGGAGAAGAAGTACCCCTGATGTCCCTTGATGTGCCCCAAGGGATTATGGATAGACTGAAGAGACTCGTCGGCATACGCTAACCGTTCGGTACTGAGAGGAGGAATTGTCCTTGTTAGAATTTATCAGCCGAATGCTTGGCAGGGAAAGTGCCTCGAGCAAGACGGTGGCTAAAGAACGTCTACGGCTCGTCTTGGTGCATGATCGTGCCAGCATATCGCCTGCCATGCTCAACAGATTAAGGGAAGATTTAATCAAAGTAATTTCTAACTATATGGAAATCGACGAAGCTGCACTTGAATTTAATCTATGTCAGGATGATCGCGAAGTGGCGTTAGTTGCTAACATCCCCGTCGTTAAGATGAAGCGGGACTACGCCGCCAAGGGACAATCTTAACAAATAAGGATTCGCTTAAGCATCTTGGCTTATAGAGCCTTTCAGACTTTAAAAAGTATGGAAGGCTTGATTTTTATTAAAAGCAGATCGTCTTGCACCCACTTTTCTGACCTTTGGACTTTGACTTCTGACTTTTGATTAGTTGTGTTATAATTAGGCATATGATAGAAAATAACAAGTCAAGATGGCATGGATAGACACTACGAGGTCAGATAACAGAGGCCAGAGATCAGAAAGGGACTACAATGATCTGACACCTCCGGCTTCTGACCTCTGACTTCTGAGTTAGAGGGGAACAGTTATGGATAGACGTACGCTAAAAAACTTGGATTTTTTATTTATCTTATTTACATTTTTGTTATTAACGGCAAGTCTAATAATATTAAGTACGGCTTCAATTAATGTTCTTAAATCAGATCCTTTACATTATGTCAAGTCGCAAGCCGTTTGGATTATGATCGGTATAGGCATCGCAGCGGTCCTTGCCGTGATCGATTATGAGAAATGGCGAACGTATCGGTGGTGGATTTATGGCTTTAACCTGATCTTACTCTTTGCAGTGATTTTCTTTGGAAACGCTGCCAAAGGGGCAACTCGTTGGATACCCACCCCTTTTGGTTTTAATATTCAACCTTCCGAATTTTCCAAAATCTTTATTATTCTTACCCTCGCGGATTTCTTGGCCGTCCGCAAAGGAAAGCTTAACAATTATAAGGATTTTATTATGCCCTTTCTTTTCGTGCTCATACCTATGCTACTCATCTTCAAACAACCTGACTTAGGAACCACCTTGGTTTTTGTGGCAATATTTATCGGAATGATGTTTGTTGCGGGAGCAAATCCCTGGAAATTCGGAGGGCTGTTACTGGGGGGCGCTGTCATTATGGGGGTAGCACTTTGGCTTCACTTCTCGACCAATCTTCCAGGCTGGCTACACTGGGCTCAAGGACTTCCCCTTCCCATGCAAGAGTATCAATTAAAGCGCCTAACCATTTTTATGAATCCAGCTGCTGATATATCCGGCGACGGATACCATATCATTCAATCGATTTGGGCCATCGGGTCTGGAGGATTATGGGGGAAAGGGTATCAAATGGGGACACAAGGCCAGTTGAACTTCCTGCCAGAGCATCACACGGACTTTATTTTTTCTGTCGTTGGCGAAGAATTTGGCTTTGTCGGGACGATCACCTTACTCTTCCTCTTTTTGATCTTTTTGCTACGCAGTCTAAGTATTGCCTTAAAAGCGCGAGATACTTACGGCATGTTGATCGCCACGGGTGTGGTTTCGATGTTTACCTTTCATATTTTGGTCAATGTTGGTATGACCTCTGGGATTATGCCAGTAACAGGAATTCCGCTCCCACTCATCAGCGCGGGCGGAAGTGCCATGTGGGCTAACCTGTCTGCAGTGGGATTAATGTTAAGTGTTAATTTAAGACGGCAAAGGCTTATGTTTTAGTCGATATTCGTGGTTCGATGTTCGTGGTACGAATCGAAGCGAACAAGTTCGCAAAATATTTAAAGCCTTGAAGTTAAACTCCGTCCTTCGATTCGCAGAATCGAATTCAAAGTTCGAATCACGAATCACAAACCTCGAACCACGAAATAGGTTCGCAGAATCGAATTCAAAGCTCGAACATCGAATAACGAATATCGCACCTCGAAATAGAACTGCAATAGCAGTTCTATTTCTTTTGCTCTCTCAATAGACTATTAAGGGATGTACGAGCCTAATCGAGGTTCGAGGATCGATGTGCGTGGTTCGAATTGAAGCGAACAAGGTTCGCAGAAGATTTTAAATCTTAAGATTAATTCTGTGCTTCGATTCGCAGAATCGAATTCACAAATCGTACCTCGAGCCTCGAACATCGAACATCGAACATCGAAAGAAGGTAGAGGAATGGATCCTTTTGAACGTTGGGATGATTGGGAATGGGAACGGGCAATTCAAGAAGTAGGAAATGAATCGGGGCGGGGAAGAACTACGCCTCGTCTTAATCAGCAACCCGGACGTCCTCGACGTCCAGTTAAGGCGGGATGGGGAAATTACCTAAAACATTGGAACGGAACTCAGAAGCGCACCATCTTAGCCGCGACATTATTCTTGTTGGTTTTCTTTAGCGCCAACAGTACAGACTCGTTTTCAGGTTCAATTTACTCAGTTTACAAAACGGCCATGGACTCGGGTAATTATTACGAGGCCTTAAATGGAATGGCTAAAGAGGCCTTGTCCCTAGGGGGCGTTGTTAGTAAGAATGTTCCAGTTGATGCGAAGATGAAAGGTCAGTTTTTACCTCCTATTTCTGGGAAGGTCGTCGCTGCCTTTGGAGAAGTGGGGGAAGGAGGAAGCAATGCTCTGGGTTCAATTCATAACGGGATTGACGTGGAGAGTGCTTTGGGGGTCCCAGTAGTTTCACCCGCAACAGGAGTGGTTACCTCAGTGGGAGAAGATCCCCAACTTGGGAAGCTTGTAAAAGTGGATTTTGGGGACGGTTGGACCACGGTACTTGGTAATCTTGGCGATATTTCGGTTGTCAAGGGTCAGCGAATCGAGAAAGGCAGCGTTCTTGCAACGGTAGGCCTTTCCGCGCCTTTGAAGAAGCCCTGGCTTCACTTTGAACTGAGGAAAAATAACGTGCCGGTCAATCCTATACCTTATCTTATCCCCCCGAAATCGTAGGGGCGGGATCGTGGTTCGATGTTCGTGGATCGAGGTTCGAATCGAAGCGAACAAAGTTCGCACAAAATTTAAGCCTTAAGTTTAATTCCGTGCTTCGATTCGCAGAATCGAATTCAAAGATCGAACCACGAACATCGAACCACGTACCACGATAAGGGTTCGCAGAATCGAATTCACAAATCGAACCACGAATATCGAACATCGAATAGGTTCGCAGAATCGAATTCAAAGATCGAACGCCGAACCTCGAACCTCGAACCTCGAACCTCGAACCTCGAACTTGAGGAGGGAGATTAATGGAACTCACAAAAATTTCTGGGGTGAGCCTCCGAATCCACCCCACGTTTCTCTTGTTTTTTGTCGTATACGGAGTCCTGGGTTTAGCGACCCAGGCTCTTCTAGTCTTTGGCCTAGTCTTCTGCCATGAATTGGCTCATTTATTGACTGCCCGAGCGTATGGATTTCGGGTCCTGGGACTAGAGCTGTTTCCCTTCGGAGGAGCAGCCTACTGTGATGACCTTTTTGAAGGGCGTAAACTTGAAGAGAGTATTATCGCGTTAGCGGGTCCTGCCTTTAACGTGGTCCTCTTATTTGGGGCCCAGGTGTTAAGGTGGCAAGGGGTGTGGGCGGGGGAACTCGCGGATGATTTTGTACGTTATAATTTTTGGCTGGCCGCATTTAATTTGATGCCTGTTTTACCGCTCGATGGTGGCCGAGTTGTGCGGGCGCTGTTCGCAGGAAATTTCGGCTTTGTCCGGACCACGAAGTTTTTGGCATGGACTGGCAAATGGCTGGGCGTACTCCTTGCCCTATATGGGATATTGTTATGGGGTCAAGGCAAATTTATTGAAGGTCCACTCACCTACATCATTTTGGGGGTATTCTTTTGGCTGGCAGGTAGTAAAGAAATCTCCTCGGCTCATATTACATTTCTCCGCCAATTAACACGTAAAAAAGAGGATTTTTTAAAAAGGGGGCTAATGAAAAGTCTTTTGGTAACCGTTCATAAGGATACTCCTCTTGTGCGGATCGTTGAGGAGTTTACTCCCGATCGATACGCTCTGATCTCTCTGGCGAAGGAAGATTTGGGGCTGGGTAAGATTTTGACCGAGACGGATGTGGTGGAAGGGATGTTACGGGAGGGGATTCGTTTTCCAGTTGGTAAACTCTAAGCACATTCAAGAAAATCACAAGTCAGTATGCAAGTCTATAACTCAGAGTTCAGAGGTCAGATGCCGGATGTGTCAGATCGTTGGATTACCTTTCTGATCTCTGGCCTCTGTTATCCGACCTCTGGAGACTTTAGGGATATTAATCTACTTATGATATAATTGAGGTCCACAATGTAGTACAAGGAGGCCTCGTTGATACCATGAGTAAATTTACTGCGGCGGAGATACGCCGACAGGTCGAACGGTTTTTACCTAAAGTCCTGAAGCCAAGTAGGTATTTAGGATCGGAATGGAACGCGATTAAAAAAGACTGGGCTAAAACTGAGGTCCAGATGGCCTTTGCTTTCCCAGACGTTTACGAAGTGGGGATGTCCCATTTAGGCACAAGAATCCTCTATCACCTGGTAAACTCGTTCCCGGAGTTTCTCTGCGAAAGGGTTTTTGCTCCTTGGGTGGATATGGAAGAGACAATGCGTGAGAAGGGGATTCCCCTGTACGCGCTGGAATCGTTTCAACCGCTCCAAGCGTTTGATGTTATCGGATTTACCCTTCAGTACGAAATGAGTTTTACTAATATCCTGAATATGCTTGATTTGGCGAGTATTCCAACGCGATGCGATGAACGCGGACCAGACGACCCTTGGATTATTGCTGGAGGTCCCTGTGCATTTAACCCGGAGCCCCTCGTAGGATTTATAGATTTTTTTCTCCTCGGAGAAAGTGAAGAACAGTTGCCTGAAGTGCTTCGCCTGATAGCCGAGCAAAAGGTTACGCCTCTTCCTCGGAGAGACTTTTTAGTGAGAGTTGCCCAGGTACAAGGGGTTTATGTTCCGGATTTCTACCATGTATCTTATAAACCCGACGGACGAATAGAGAAGATTGAAGCTGAAGGCGGCGTTCCAGCTTTTGTAGGAAAAGCCATCGTTCAGGACCTAGATCAAGCATTTTTCCCTACCAACCCGGTTGTTCCTTACTTGGAAATTGTGCATGATCGGATGATGCTCGAAGTAATGCGCGGCTGCTCAAGAGGATGCCGTTTTTGTCAAGCGGGTATGCTATATCGACCGGTTCGGGAACGTTCTATGGAAACCCTTCTCAAACAAACAGAGGAATTGGTGCGTTCTACAGGGTATGATCAAGTCGCACTCACCTCGCTTTCCAGTGGAGATTACTCCTGTATCCAACCCGTCATTGAGAGCATCCTAGAGAAGCATGGAGAAGAAGGAATTGGGGTGTCACTTCCTTCGTTGCGAGTCGACTCCTTTGATGTCGGTTTAGCGGAGACTGTTCAAAAGGCCCGTAAATCTGGGCTAACCTTTGCACCGGAGGCTGGATCGCAGCGCTTGCGTGACGTCATCAACAAAGGGGTTACAGAGCAAAATCTCTTAGAGGCTGTAGAGGCCGCCTTTAAGAAGGGATGGTCAACGATCAAGCTCTACTTTATGGTTGGGTTACCGACGGAGACGCAGGAAGACATCGAGGGAATAGTAGATTTGGCAAAAAAGGTTGCCAATGTTGGTACCAAGCTGGGACGGCGTAATATTAATGTCACGATTTCGACAAGTTTTTTTGTACCAAAAGCGCACACGCCGTTCCAATGGGAACCCCAAGAAGCAAAAGCTTCGGTGGATCTTAAGCAGAGGTATCTGCGAGAAAAATTGAGAGATCGCCGATTTAAATATAGTTATCATGATGTGAAGACGAGTTATCTAGAAGCGGTCTTTGCCAAAGGAGATCGGCGATTAGCTCCACTGCTTGAATGGGCAGTCCAACACGGAGCTCGTTTTGATGGTTGGGGTGATCAGTTCCGTGAAGATGTCTGGATGGATGCCTTTAAAGAGTTTGGCATCGACCCTCACTTTTACGCCAACCGGGCGCTGGATTATGATGATATCTTACCGTGGGAGCATTTAGAAAGTGGTGTGACGAAACAGTTCTTGGTTAGTGAACATCACCGAGCACTGCAGGAAGCCAAAACAAGCGATTGCCGACATGATGAGTGTTCCGGGTGCGGAATATGCCCGGGCAGAGGGGTTCAGATTGAGTTGAAAGGGTGAGTGCCATGCGGCTAAGAATCGCCTATACCAAAGTTGAAGATGCCAGGTATATCGCACATCTTGACCTGACGCGGGTGTTTGAACGTGCGGTCCGAAGAGCTGGGATTGCCATGTCCTATACGGAGGGCTTTAACCCGCGTCCCAAAATCTCCTTCGGCTTTGCTCTAGCGGTTGGGACAGAAGGGGAACGGGAGTACGTGGATATCGATATCCAACGCGACCTGGAATTGGGAGAAGTGCTGGGTTGTATTCAGGAGCAATTGCCACCTGGAATTCGACTGCTACAAGGACGAGCCCTGACCCAGGGAGCTAAACCCTTGATGGCAGTTCTTAATGCGGCAAGTTATAGGATCCGCATTCTAATGGCCTTGCCGATTCTACATGAACGTTTACAAGAGGCAGTTAGCGGTTGGCTCGCTCGGGAGCATGTGACTTATTCACGTTATACAAAAAAGGGGCCAACGGACAAGGACATCCGGCCATGGGTAAAGCGGCTGGCAGGGGAAATACGGGGGGACGAGATTGTCTTTGAGCTGGAGGTCGAGATGGGTAATGCCGGAAGTGTTCGTCCAGAGGAAGTACTCGCCAGCCTCAGGGAGCTTGAGAATTTACCGCTGGATATGGAGGAACTACATATTAGGCGGACGGGGGTTCATGTAAGTTACCAGGGGGAGAATAGCTCGCCGTTTGAGCAGCTTGCTGAGTAATGAGGGTCGAGGTGCGATTTGCACGTTCGCACTTCCTACGCCGGTAGGTTTTCTTTAGGGATCACGGCTTCGGCGATACTCTCCACTGGAGACTATCGTGTTCCATCGCTTTTCGCTTGACGAAAAGGCTAAAACTCATAACCCTTTTGCTTTCTGCATGTGCGACCAATGAGTCTCTTAACGCCTTTTCGTCTGCGCTCATTGACGCGATTCCTCTCTCCGTGCTTTACTAAGCAAATCGCACCTCTCTGCTTCGAAGCTGAGCTGCGCCGCCGGGCTAGGAACGGATGCTGGGCTGGGACGATAGGACATGCTTTCAAAGCATACTGCACCTCTGTATCGGTGCTGTGCTTGAGCCGCAGTTCTGGGATCGGATGCTTGGCTTGGACGCCTGGGATTTGCTTTGTTTGTGTTGGCTCGACGCAACGCTAGGACCTGCTTTCAAAGCATATGGCACCTCTGTCTCTGTACGGAACCCGGATACTCAGGCAAGGACCTTTGAGATTCGCTCCGATGCATACAGAGCAGAACTTCGCGCTTACAAAAGCGAGCCTCTTTGATAGAGTGGTTCGCCAAACTTGGCGAAAGGGGTGCTTGCATCAGTGGGGCGGAAAACAGGACGTTTTTGCCGGCAACCGGACAAGGATGTCCGATTTGCCGGGTACCCCACTCCTCTTGTATAAACCGCTTGGGCCCTAGTTTGGCCCACGACATCATGAGGTGAGCGTTGTAACGCAAGTTCTCTCAAGATTACTAAAGTTAAGTTCTCATTAGGAGGTGTGTTCGTATGAAACCCGCTAGTTCAGGATGCTTAAAAGAAATCGTCCTCCAGACCCAAAGCCAAGCCCAAAAGCTCCGGGCAGCCGTCTTTGAACAAGGGGATTTGATGGAAGTGTTCGAGGAAGAGGGCGGTTCATCTCATTTGGTTGGGAATATTTATCAGGGGCGAGTGGAGAACGTGCTTCCTGGTATGCAGGCTGCGTTTGTCGATATCGGGCTGGATAAGAACGCGTTTCTTTATGTCGGCGATGCGGTCCCGTCACGCTTTGAGGAGGATGAAAAGGCTTCTCCAGCTAATTCTGTTCGAATCGAGCATATCCTTAAACCTCGCCAGGAACTTTTAGTCCAGATTATTAAAGAACCAGTCGGGACGAAGGGGGCGCGGATTAGTGTCAATTTGACCCTTCCCGGTCGTTATGTCGTGCTTCTTCCTCAGGTGAGTTATATCGGTGTGTCCCGAAAGATTACGGTCACAGAGGAACGGGAACGTCTGCTTGATCTGGCGGATCAGGCTAAACCTGAAGGAATGGGTGTCATTATCCGTACCCTCGCTGAAGGGATTGATGGGGAAGAGATTGCAGAAGATATTACTAAGCTTGTGGCAATGTGGCTAGACTTACAGCCGAAGATTCCGCATGTTTCCGTGCCGGGTATTGTTCATAAGGATGTAGATTTAATTTCTCGACTTGTCCGCGATTGGATTGATCAAGATGTAGAAAAAATTACGGTTGATCAGGATGAAGTGGCTATCATTTTGAAGAAAGCTTTGCAACACATTGAGCATCCAGCGGCTAAGCACATACACGTTGTCACATCAGAGGACATCTTTGTCCGGTATGGTGTAGATGATGAAATCCGCAAAACTTTGCGCTCAAAGGTTTGGTTAAAAAGTGGTGGTTATCTAGTGATTCAACAAACGGAAGCGTTAATTGTAATTGATGTAAACACCGGGAAATACGTGGGACAACGTTCACTCGAGGAAACGGTGGTCCATACGAACCTTGAGGCTGCTCGGGAGATTGCGCGCCAGTTGCGTCTGAGAAACCTTGGGGGGATCATTATCATTGATTTTATAGATATGAACGCTAAGGAAGATCAGCAACAGGTGATTAATGCTTTGGAGGCCGCCTGTGCTCGGGACAAAACAAAGTCTCAGGTTTTAGGGTTGACTCAACTGGGGTTGGTGGAAATGACCCGGAAAAAAGTTGGTCAAACGTTAGCAGTGCGGTATAGCTCGCCATGTCCGACTTGTGATGGTAGGGGGAGGGTATGAAGGTATTTTAGCAGGAAATAGCTAATAAACAGAGAATATAATAAAGTAAATATTCTGAAAAGGGTACGGGTGCTTATCGTGCTGCTGCAAAAATCCATTAAAAAAGATAAAATAATTAGTCCCAAGGGTATAGATCTAACTGTAATTATGTTTACATTTACTGGTATATTGGTAGTACTTGGCTCCTTAGGATTTGGTCGTTTCAGTATGGCACTTATTCTACCGTCCATGCAAAAAGGTTTAGGGTTTACCCACTCCCAAATGGGTTTTATTGTGACAGTAGCTTTTTTAGGTTATTTATCCTTTAGCCTTGGATCGGGTATCGCGGCAGCACGTTGGGGCGCTAGTAAGATAATTACCTGTTCTCTTTTTCTGACAGGATTTAGTATGCTTTTAACTGGGTTGGGTTCAGGATTTTTGTGGCCTTTGATCTGGTTGGCTTTAGCTGGAGTCGGAATGGCTGGAGCAAACATACCAATCATGGCGATGGCTGTTGCTTGGGTGCCAACCGAACGTCGAGGCTTAGCCTCTGGGCTTCTAGTTTCAGGTTCGGGCTTTGGTCTGATAATCAATGGGTTTTTACTACCTAGGTTATTATCTGCTCCGGGTGGTCAAGGTTGGCGTACAGCTTGGATTTGGTTAGGTATAGCTGTAATAATTATTGGAATCTGGACCTACTTTAAATTAAAAGATCGACCAAGTAATTCGAGTATTACGCAAGTACCAACGAATCCCATTACAGAATCAATATGGAAAAAGATATTTATGATATTTAAGGAAAAACCGGTTTTGCGAAGATTAGCGGTAATATATTTTGCCTTTGGTTTTTCCTACGTGATTTTTACGACTTTTTTTGGAGCATATTTAACAGGAACTCGAGGTTGGTCTACTGTAAATGCCGGACGATTATGGTCTTGGGTTGGAATTTTTAGTATGCCGAGTGGGTTTGTTTGGGGCTGGGTTTCAGACCGGATAGGACGTCGATGGGGACTTTTTACGGTTTATGTAATACACGGTAGTTGTCTTATTGCCTTTGCGACTTCGCCGTGGGAAGAAGTTATCGTCATAGCTGCCTTGATTTACGGTTTAAGCATTTTTAGTGTGCCGGCAATTATGAATGCTACCTGTGGAGATGAAGTAGGAACCCAGTTAGCTCCTACAGCTTTTGGAGCAGTTACAGTCGCCTTCGGCCTCGGTCAAATGGCTGCTCCGGCAGTGGCAGGGGCAATGTTAGATATGGGTTGGGGTATGGTTCAGAATCTTTGGTTATCTGCTTTAATCGCATTTTTGGGTGCTTTAGTTGCTGTTTTTCTTCATCAGCCAATTTTTAAACGCATTACAAATTGATAACTTAAGAAACACCGAAGACTTGATGTTCAGCTTTAGCTGGACGAGTTCACTCCGGAGGGTCTTTCGTCATTCTCTAAGTGAAGGGCCCTATAGCCCCTTTTAAGAATCGATGGAACGGTTCCTTAAAGGTAAAACTTGCCTAACAATACATAGTTAATATATAATAGCTAGAATTTAAAACATAAATGGAGGCCAAATTAGTGGAAATCGACGATCTGGAAAATAAACAAGAAAAAAAGTGGTTGGTGATGGTGGGCGTTTCAAGGGCTCATGTTCATCTTTCCCAAGAACATGTTGAAATGTTGTTTGGACCGGGTAGCAAGCTGACTGTGCTGAGGGATTTAGGACAAGCGGGGCAGTTTGCCGCTAAGGAACAGGTTAATGTAGTTGGTACAAAAGGAGTTTTGCAACAGGTTAGAATTATTGGGCCGGCACGTTCCCAAACTCAAGTCGAATTATCACGCACGGATACCTTTCCCTTAGGTATAGATGCGCCGCTCCGAAATTCGGGTGATCTGAAGGACACTCCTGGGGCAGTTCTGATCGGAACCAAAGGAGTCGTAGTGCTGGATCATGGCTGTATAATCGCCAAAGCACATGTCCATATGTTAACCAAAAACGCCGAGAAATTAGATCTTGCAGAATCGGATCAAGTTAGTATTCTCCTCAAAGGCGAGAAAACGGTTAGTTATCAAAATGTTTCGGTAAGGTTAGTCAACGAAGGGATAACAGAATTCCATATTGACACAGACGAGGCTAATGCAGCTTTTGCGGACACCGGTGATATGGCCATGATTATTCATAAGGAGATTATATTAAAAGATGACTTGGGCAACGTCATTGATATTGATACTGATAATATTAGATTTGTCCCAGGCAAACCCTATGATTACTTTACCGAAAGAGGTATTCGCTTAATGGGAACAGTGTTTGAATATCCTGAGTCGGTTCAGGTCGAGATAGAAGAAAAACTTTGTAATCCAGAAGCAATAGCACCAAATAAATATTACCTGATCACGGCTGTGGAAAGTAACAATGCATTTGGGATCGCTTGTTTTTACTGGATGCCAGGTGTTAGAATGGCATATTTAGAGCATCTAGGTATTACGCCTGAGTACAAGGCCCGGGGTATTGGCGGGTTTTTATTTCATAAAGTCAGGTCCTTCCTTGAGAAAAACCATCCGGAGATCGAAGGAATTTTACTGGAGGTTAGGCATAATAAGGAACAGGATGACAGGAAACGATTTTTTAACAACTTAGGCGGAATTCCTATCGATACGGACTTTTATCCGTTGATTAAAACCAAAGCAGGTGAAGAATTCTCCCTCATGTTTAAACCGGAGACTGCAGATGCCAGACTTGACACTGCTACAATGGAAGTAGTTTCGCAGACTCTCAGCAAGATTTTATAATTTGCCTCAAGTCTAAATACCGACACAGCCCTTCGTCTGATCGGAATTATGCGCCCTGTCATTCTTGGCCAGCGCTAACAAGAAGGCTATTCGTGCGAAGACAGTGTCTTCGCACGAATTAGCCAAGTTCTCTTTAAACATTATTTTAGTAGTCAAATGGCTAAGTTATGCGAGAATAGAAATATCGTTATAACTAATGGAGGATTAAGAATGTTCAAGTTTAAAAAGTGGTTTGGGGCTAAGACAAAGGATTCAGAGCTTCCCAAGGAGGAGCATGTCGAAGTGACCCTATCGGAACAGGAAGAAGACAAGCCCGTAGATCCGTCTTATGAGCTACCATCAATCAACGAGGACCAAGTTAGTATCTCTGCCACAACCGTGTCGCCAGCTGATGGTGCATTAATAGTCGGTTTTTTTGTTAGCAATGGGCTAATTCAGAAGGTGAAGTTTGATACTGTGCCTCTGGTTCTAATAGATTCTGAAAAGCGAGTTCTGGCACGGCAGTCGTTTGAAGGAGATAGCATCGGCGAAATAGCAAGCGGGTCAGCAAAAGCTTGTGTTGTTCGTTTTGACCAAAATAATGTGTATGTAAAAGATGTACCTTTAGATTGTCAAGTATGTTTTGATGTACCGGCTAAACAAACCGAGGGTATCAGGATTGACTATCAGTTCTTACCTGAGAATATAAGCGAAGACCAACAACAAGAACTCGAACGTGCGTTAGCGGGACTACCTCCTATTAAACCCGGTGAGGTTAATTTTTCGCCACTACATGCCCAGATCACGCCACAAAGTGAGCTTCTGGCTACCGTTATTATTCGAAATGCTACTGATAAGATAATAAGGCTGGAACAAATACCGTTAGCCTTATTCGATGCTCAACATGTTGAGTTAACTCGTGCACAATTTGATATTGAAAATTTGACCATCGAGCCGTTGAAGGCTATTACATGGGCCTTTAATTTCGGTACTATTTCACAAGCTGAAGCTATTGATTTATCAAGTTGGTATATTAATGTAGTTCAATAAAAGAACAATTGGCAGTTGGAAATGCAAATTCCCCAAACCCTTATCAGGTTATGGGGAATGAGTTGAGTCCCAAAATACCCCTAAGGGAAGGAATGAGCTGACCTTAAGGGGCATTTTTATTAATTACATATGGAATAAAAAGTAAAATACGGTGAAATATAGGGCGTTAATTATTGCTAGTCATGTTAATTTATCTTGTCCAGCTATCTGGAGGATGTTTAAGGCTAATTGAAAATTAAGGCAGGATTGAAAGTCTTTTGGATCCTGTCTGGTAATCTCTTCAATGCGATGTAAGCGATATTTCAGTCCACTTAACGACATATTCATGATTTTAGAGGTTTCCTCAAGGCTACCATGGTGGCTTAGAAATTGTTGTAACGTAGGTATGAGTTGGGCTTGGTAAGTTTCATCATAGGTTATCAGGGAACCTAATTGGCTGGTAGCAAAGTGTAATAAGTCTGATGGATTTAAGGCGCTAAAAAGCAGAGCATGTGTACCAAATTGCTCAAGAGAGATAACTTGGCCTTGTTTTTTCAGGGCTTTTCCTATTTCTATGGCTTTTTGAGCGGATAAATAGGAATGGTAAAAATCAGACAACTCTTTACAGCTACTCCCAATACCAATAGTAAGCGTAACTTTTGGAAACTTGTTAGAGATTTGTTCAATAATATTTTCAGCAATTTGCCTACAGTCTTTTTCAGGACTATCCGGTTTATGTTGCTGGACTAGCATGATTAAATTATCACTTTTGTTGACTACCATTCCTTTACCTAAGTGTATCAAGCTAGATTGAACGGTGTTAAAGAAGTCTGTTTTAAATTGTAAAATCTTCTTGCCACTTCGTGGAGATGAGCTTACCAATTGGGTTAAGTTATCAATGTCTAACATCAGAACCCGATGAGGAAGGGTGATATCATAATTCAGTCCAAGTGCCCGTTTGATGATGGAATTGGGGTTAGGAAAATTTCCCGATAGTAAATCATCAACAAAGTCACCCATTAAGCGCCTTTCCACCGCGTTGATTTTCTTCTCTTCTAAGATTTTCAGAGCAAAGACACTAGCAGCTTGTTCTAAAATGATATTCTCTAATTCTGAAAAGGATTGCTCCGAGCGAAGTAATGAAACAAAACCTAGCAATTCACTGCCAACTAGGATTGGGGATACCAAGCGGTAAACTTGAATATTTGAATATTGACCAGTTATTTGGAAGGGGCGCTTTTGTTGAAGGTAAAAAGCGGAGGCTTTTTTGAAGGAAGGGTTGGTCCAAATTGAATGATATGGGGTCAGTGGATCTTTTGTGGCAGGTTGCTCAGGGTAACAGCTGGATTGTGGAACTAAATGACGATCTTCCAGAATTACAGTACATTTCATTAACTCCGCAAGACTGGCTGTGATTGCTTCTACACCATTGCCTTTCAAAATACATTGAGTTAGCCTTTCATGAGTTGAGATTATTCGCTCCAGAATACCGTTCTGAATCGTTATCCTGTGATGAGCTGCTTCTAGTTCTTCGCTGATTTTACTAACTTCATAATAAGCTAGTTCCGGGACTATTTCTTCACCCCACTCTTCAATTGTCTTACCGATAAAAGTACAATGCTTATCACCCTTGCCAACACATTTTTCCTCTTTATAAATAACTTTTTTTCCAATACAAGCAGAGCGATAGCCACCAGCGTATCCCACCAGCATCCAGCATACTGGCTCATTGTGGTGACCATAATGGAGGATGTGTTGTTCGGCCTCAAAAGAGTTAGTCCAGATCCCTTTAAGGAACCAGGTACCCTCTGGTCGATTATTATCTATTACTTCGGTACTGACGTGGGCGAAGCCTTCCAGAGTATGTATGGTAGGACCAGAGTATGGCCACTCTAAATCATTGTTCAATTGAAATTTCTCTTTAATTCTCAAGGCTGCTTGAAAACCACATGACCAGCCGTAGCGGATGAGAAAACCCTTAGCCCTATCCATCCCTAAAGTATCAATTAAATCTTTACGCAGCTTTCCAAGGGCAGTAGTATCGAAGATTATTACACGCGATCCCTCTAAAAGGATTTGCCCTTGCTCGGGCTGAAATTGGAGCAGCTCTTCCATTCGCAATTCGTAAGCTCGCATCTGTGCACCTTCTTTTGGTTGTTTCGTAATATTTTCACTCTCTGATATAAAATATTCGTCAGAAAATGTCAAAACCCTGCTAAATTTCGGTTAGTGAAAACAGACTAAATACTCTTTGAATTTTAAACTGTTTTAAGATTGTAAAAATCAAAAATTAATATTCAATTATTTTTGTTAAAGATTGTGTTACTCCTTCAATTATTTTCTTTTAGTTTAAATAGTCGAATTGTTTTCTATTTATTGATCTGTTTTAAGATAGTGATAACTTAAGCAGATATGCTATACTTCACAAAAGATTTAGAATATCTTAATAATTGGGAATTAACGCCTAATTGGGTTATGGAGGGATGCCAATAATATCTATTTCTTGTTGGACATCAATTTGAGGAGGTAACTTATATGCTAACAACCCGTTATCAGCTAAAGATGAAGGCCCGCAGTGTTCAAGATCGGCGGCTAAGAAAAAGTTCGTAAATCACAATTATGAGGGAGGAATAGCTATGGCAAAGGAAAAGGGATGGCAACGGTATCATACTATTTGGTTAATGCTCTTTCTTGGGTGGATATTTTCTTATGCCGATCGTACATTAACGGGACCGGTAGTTACTTGGATGATTAGCAGTAATGTAGGCTTTCTGAAAGCAGCCGCCAATCCGCATGCCCTGGGTGGATTACTGGGGAGTTTATTTTTTGCAGGCTACATGCTGACCCAATTCCCTGGCGGTTACTTTGGAGATAAATTTGGTTATCGAACAATTATTGTTATAAGTATCTTTTGGGCAGGTATCACTACCCTAATCACAGGTTTAACCGGTGGACTAATTGCTTTTATTGCTTTGCGAGTATTTACTGGACTTGGTGAAGGAGTCCTTTACTCGAATGATCGATCCTTGATTGCCCAAGTAACCCCTCCTGAAAAACTAGGCTTGGGTTTGGGGATTGTTATGGGCGGGCTTTCAGTGGGATTAACTGCTGCCTTAGTTGGGACAATCTATCTAATTAATTGGGCTAAGCCTTTTCTGGGCTTAAATGCTTGGAAAGCACCTTTTCTTGCTTTGGGCTCGGCAACTATAGTAATAGGCGTTTTAATTTATACTTTTACGAAACCACAATATAAAGCCTCCTCTGAACCTTTCGGTAAAGCCTTTACAAGTTTACTTAAATATTCAGTGGTATTCTTAGCTGCCATTATGGGTGTCTATTTTGCAACCAATGCTATGGGGTTGACAGACGTAGTGATCGCCGTGATATTAACTGGTTTGGCCTTTATCCTAATTGTCTTCATTTATAATAATAAAGGCACCGAGATTAGACCAGTTTTAAAAGATCGTAATCTGATACTCATCTATCTTTCGGCCATTCCAATTTTATGGCATCTCTGGTTCTATGGTTTCTGGGGTGGTGCTGTTGTAAAAGATTTTGGTGGGGGGACTCTGACCTCAGCTCTTTTAGTAATCTCGTTTAATGCCATAGCTGGCCTGATGGGTTTTCCTTTAGGTGGTAAATTATCCGATATGGTAGCGCATAAACGTAATGGACGACGCAATGTGTTAATTATCTTAACCGGGCTTCTAACGGTTTTCATTTTCATCTTTGCTGCTTATGTCATGTCAGGAAGAAAAGATATGGTTGTAGAATCTATTATACTCTTCGTTTCAGGGTTAATTTTCTTCGCATTACAGGCTGTGTCACATGCACTTACGGCAGAAACTGCTCCAACAGCATTACGTGGATCAGCGTTTGGAATGTGGAATCTTATAGCTGAAATCGGAGCTGTGTTATCTCCGGTCGTATCTGGCGCTTTACGTGATAGCACAGGGAGTTGGGGAACGCCTCTGATTCTTGATGGTGTATTAATGGCAATCAGTTGTTTACTGATAATGGGAGTAGCAAGCACGGTTACAACTTCAGCTGCGAAATCTGAGGTAGCCTGATACTAAATTATTGGATTATTCCTATTACTTCAATAGGTGCTATAACTCCGATCGAAGTAATTTTATCCAAATCGTAAGATTCCCACTTCTACAAGTGGGAGTGATACACCTTATTCTGCTTCGGTGGGGGTAGAGTCCGGTGGACAGTATCGCCGATAGCGCACGGCTATCAACGAATACTAAGCGCTGAGGATTAGTATCGCCGAGCCGCCTTTCCCAATAGAAACACTTGGCGGCGAAGGACGTAGAGTCCATCCTACGGCGCGAAGTATTCGTCTGTGGCTATGCGCCTTCGGCGTAAGTCTCCACTGGAGACTTACGTCACCGAAGACTCGATGTTCAACTTTAGTTGAACGAGTTCACTACAGATTGGCTTTCAATTGAACCCTTACGGTTTTCGGTTATTGTCGTTTCGTCTTATTCATTAATTTCTATTTACTAAGTGTGATAAAACGTAATTGAAGGAGAAATTCCAGTGATTGATCTTTTTCTACAACTAGTTCCACTTCTTAATGAAATAACATTTGGGAAGGGTTCGATCGCTTTATTTGACCGAGAAAAATATTTGATAATCAACAACGGAACAAAAATTTCTGTACCACTTAAAAAAGGTGATCCTATAGCACCTGGAAGCAGTTCTGACCAAGTCCTTCGATCCGGTAAACCAATGGTTAAGGAAATAAAAGCCGACGTAATGGGTATTGATTATTATGCAATTGCCTATCCACTCTATGTTAACGGTGAGCTGATAGGCGGCTTAGTAGCCGCAGTTCCAACAGAAATGATCAATATTAGTAAGGCCTTAAAAAGCACCTCTGACATACTTCTCACTTCTTTAGAACAAATATCTGCATCAGTCCAAAGTATAGCAACTTCTACCCAAATACTTGCTAACACAGGACAGGCTGTATCGCTTTCTTCTCAAAATGTTTATCTGAAAGCCGAAGAAACTGAAAGGGTTGTATACTATATTGATTCTGTAGCTACGAACACTAAACTGTTAGGACTCAATGCCTCGATTGAAGCAGCCAGGGCTGGAGAAGCTGGCCGTGGCTTTAGTGTTGTAGCAAATGAGATCCAAAAAATGGCCGTATCAAGTGCGGGTTCTTCTAGAGAAATTCGTTCTATTGTTCAAGGAATTCGTAATTTAGTAGGTAGCATGGTCGATGAACTTGGTAAGTTTAGCGGTCATACACAAGAAGTTTCAGCTACTATCGAAGAAATTGGGGCTTCTATTTCTACGATAGTAGATATTTCCCGACGCCTAAACGATTTGGCAAATAAACTTTAATTTAATTGTTTAAAAATATTTAATTCACTAGCAGTTTTCTTTAAATGGGCCCTCCTTCAGTTAAAATGATTGTCAAGTCGTAAAAGTCCTAAGCTAAATTTACAATAGGAGGTATAACATGTTAAGCGCACAAGAAATGTATCGTCAGAAACTGGTTTCTCCAGAAGAAGCGGTAAAGTTAGTCAAGTCTGGCGACGTAATTTGGGCCGCAGCATCAACGAATGAGCCTAATATTCTCTTCGAGGCTTTAGCAAATCGGAAGGATGAACTGAAAGGTGTGATCCTTCGGCAATTCTTGTCAAGGCGCAAGCATCCTTACATGGATCCTTCGTATGCTTCTCACATTTCCGTAGAATCCTTTTTTGTCACAAATGTTGTTAGAGATCTAATTAAGGACGGACATGCAACCTATGTACCGTCAAACTTTGGTGACATACCCAGATTAATCAGACAAAGCGGTTGTGATGTACTGATGTTCACTGTTGCTCCAATGGACGAACAAGGATATCTGAATTTTGGCTTAGGCTGTGACTATACTCCCGCTGCTATTGAAGTTGCCAAAAAAATTATTGTAGAAGTTAATCCCAACATGCCTAGGACCAGAGGGTATAACAACATTCATATTTCCAAGGTAGATGTGCTCGTAGAGTATGATATACCGATGGTGGAACTACCTATTCCTCCCGTAACAGAGATGGATAAGACGATCGGTTCCTATATAGCTGATCGTATTGATGACGGATCCACTCTTCAAATAGGTATAGGAGGTATTCCCAATGCAATATGCAAGTTCTTGGAACATAAAAAGGACCTAGGAATACATACAGAACTTGTAACTGACTATCTCATTGATCTTGTGAAAAGTGGGGCTTTAAACGGAAGTAGGAAATCCATTCATAAGGGTAAGATAGTGGCTACTCTCGTCGAAGGTACCAAAAACTTATTTGATTTTGTAAATGATAATTCTGCTATTGAATTGCATCCGGTGGATTATACTAATAATCCTCACATTATCGCTAAAAACCATAAGATGGTAAGCATCAACGCTACTATTGAGGTAGATTTATTCGGACAGTGTTGCTCCGAAACTATCGGGACCACAGTCTGGGGAGGAAGTGGAGGACAGTCGGATTTTGCTAGGGGTGTCACTATGTGCCCTGATGGTAAAGGCTTTATCGTCCTGAAGTCTACGGCAAAAGGTGGTACTATCTCCAAGATTGTTCCCACTTTGAGTCCTGGAGCCAGCGTGACTACCGGTAGGAACTATGTTGATCATTTGGTAACTGAGTATGGAATTGTTAAACTTCGAGGTAAATCCATAAGGGATAGAGCTTTGGCTCTGATCAGCATTGCCCATCCAGATTTCCGGGATCAGCTGAGTCACTCAGCAAAACAAATGAAAATCATCTAGCAAAAGCTTGCATGTAAGTTAATCGGAATAAGGCACTAAAAGGGGCTGTCTCAAAATAGAAATCTCATTTCTATGAAGAGGCAGTCCCTTATTAACGTATCAGATAGTATAAGTTTAGGGTCTCCCTTGTACGGGTGTGGTCTTACTTTCTTTACTGGTAGGAG
>Ga0209347_1001134_pt1 | contig 48695 bp, 43 predicted proteins | sample AutmiccommuBRH23_FD_187382 | JGI IMG/M metagenome (GOLD analysis project Ga0209347, IMG submission 187382) | Deep subsurface microbial communities from Mt. Terri, Switzerland - Autotrophic microbial communities BRH/23 (SPAdes) (version 2) | ecosystem: Environmental > Aquatic > Deep subsurface >... | reverse complement strand
AGTCGCGCGTCGGCCTTCTGCAGAAGGGGAATCGCCTCGTTCGGGCGCCCCTGCTGGACCAGGCGCATCGCCTGGTAGTGCTCGAGCATCGCCCTCGACAGCCAGGCATCCGGATACGTTTCGACCACCGTCCGAAGCCTCGATTCCATTTGCGAGGCGGCTTCCAGCTGCCCGGACAGCATCGCCGCGCGATGGGTTCCTGCCCGGGTCAGGAATCCCTGATCTTCTTCGACACACTCGGGCGATGCACTGCGTTCCACCGCAGCCGCAAAGTCGCCGCGCTCGATCTCTCGCCAGATGGCGACCCTGCATTTCTGGGCGGCAATGAACTCGGGAGGGCAAACCGTTTCCTGTGCCCTTTCGAGGTTCATCGAGGCGTCTTCGACGTCGCCTTCGAGGAGCGAAAGATCGGTGAGATGGCCGAGCGACGCGCAGAAGTCGGGGCGGATCGAGATCGCCGATTCGAACTCCCGGCGCGCGTCCGCGTACCGGCCGGTGAGCAGGTAGAGCTCTCCGAGTGAATCGTGAGGGTTGGCTTGATCCGGCGCGGTGCCGAGATATGCCGTGAAGAACCGCTCGGCGGCGGCGAAATCTCCCTTGCCCATGCTGATGTAGCCGAGCTGATTCTGAGCGACGACCCATTCGGGGTCGATCTCGAGGACCCGCTCATAGCATTCACTGGCCGCCTCGAGCTTTCCCTGGAAAAACGAGCGATCGCAGCTGATGACCAGCGCGCTGACGTCGTCCGGAGCCTTGGCCAGGTAATCCGCGAGCAGCTCGCCAGCGCGTTCCTGGTTGCGCTCGAGCACGGCGAGACGATAGAGGATCAGAAACCGTTCGCGCTCGGAGAGGCTCTCCAGGTCCGTCTGCGAGACCAGCTCTTTGAGCCGAGCGACGCGAGTCGCCTTGTCGCCGGAGAGAATGAGCACCTTGAACCGGGCCATGGCGAAGGAAGGATCGAGCTCGAGGGCACGCGCGAAATGCTCGCGCGCCTCGTTATGGTAGAGCTGCTTTTCAGCGTCGAGGCCTTGCTCGAACGCCGCCAGAGCGGACTCCGACGTGCTGGACCATTCAGGGTCCGCCTGGAGCGCGCGCAGAGCCAAGGCGGCTCCGATGGCCAGGACCGCCACGCCGATCAGAATCGTTGTCCATCTGCGCATCATGACCATCTCACCCCGGGGATCATCGGCTTCAGGCCGGCCCGTGGCGCGAAGCAAACCACGACCTGGCGAATCAGAGAAGGTGTTACGCGGACCCACCATTCCGGGCCTCGGGAAATGTGCTGTTACGCATCGGATCCCCGCCAGTCCGGCCTCCAATGCTCGCTCATCTCGCGCCCTCGAGTTGAAACACCTTCGTGAACGCCCTGACAGGGAATCGAGGCCGATGGCCGACGAATGATTTGAGTTCCCGCGGCCACCGAGGTGAAACATCCCTTTGACGTGAGGGCGCACACGACTGGTGTGATGCCTTATGTACGGCGGTGACAGGTCGGACCACCCATGGGGGTAGCTCCAGTCACAAGGGAAAGCGTGAGGGGGAGCCGAAAATGGTGGGGTCGAGGGAAATCACCGTAGTGGGATTCACCGTCGACAGAAAACGAACGGGACGACAGGTGAAAACGATGAAAAAGACGACGATGATGATTCTGACTGCTTTTGCGCTGGTGCTGTTCGCCGCGCCGGTTGCTCAGGCCGAGGATGGGGCCACGGTCTTCAAGGCGAAGTGCGCTGCGTGCCACGGTGCCGACGGAAAGGGTGACACCACCATGGGCAAGAAGCAGGGGCTTCGTGACCTTGGATCCGCCGACGTGCAGAAACAGACCGACGCTGAGCTCGAGAAGGTGATCGCGGACGGCAAAGGAAAGCCGGCGCACGCCTACTCCAAGAAGGGCGTCACGCCCGAGCAGATCAAAGCGCTCGTGGCTCACATTCGCACACTGAAGAAGTAGCAGCACGACGGCGCGCGGTCGCGCCCCGTTTTGCCGGCTTCATTCGCCGGCGGGGTGAGCTCGTGATCGCCGTGGAGGCAGGTCGCCGGTCTTCGAGGGCGACCTCCGAGTGACCGGCTCGCAGACGCGCCCCGACGCCTTTCTCGGGGCGCGTCAGCCCCCACCCCGATCTCCGTGCCCGTCTCGCGGCAATTACGCGGAGGGACGAAAATGGGTACCGGAGTTCTGTTCGACTCGACATTGTGCATCGGCTGCCAGGAGTGCGAAGCCGGATGCGCGGCAGCCAATGACCTGCCGTGGAACGACGAGATGGTCAACCAGGCCAAAGCGTCGGACCTGAAGTTCACCTACGTCAAGACGGTCGACGACGACAAGTTCATGCGGCATCTCTGCATGCACTGCGAGGATCCGTCGTGCGTGTCGGTGTGCCCGGTGGGAGCGTTGACCAAGACGGCCGACGGTCCGGTCGTCTACGACGCGGACAAGTGCATGGGTTGCCGCTACTGCATGGTTGCGTGCCCGTTCGGCGTTCCCAAGTACGAGTGGACTTCACTCAAGCCCCGGATCCGCAAATGCACGGGCTGTCCCGAGCGGATCGCGAAGGGCGAGCCGACTGCCTGTTCGGAAGCCTGCCCGACCGGCGCGACGATCACCGGAGAGCGCGAAGCGATGCTGGCCGAGGCCAACAGGCGCATCCAGGAAAACCCGGACGGTTACTATCCTCATGTTTTCGGCTCGACCGAGGTGGGTGGAACCACCACTCTGTTCCTCTCCTCGGTTCCTTTCGAGACCTTCGGGCTCCGGGCCTCTTATCCCGATGACCCGCTGCCGATGCTGACCCACCGGGCCCTCTCGAAGATCCCCAGCGTGGTGACCGTCGGATTCGTTCTTCTCGGCGGCATCTGGTGGATCACCAATCGCCGGGACGTGGTCGCCGCCGCCGAGGCGGACAAGAGGAAAGAAGAGGAGTGAGCTCATGAGCCTGCAAATGCCCAGAATCACATTCTGGCGCGTGGTGTTCGTTGCGATCCTGATCGCCGGCGCCGCCGCCACGTTCATCCGGTTCACTCAGGGCCTGGGCCCTTCGACGAACCTTTCCGACGAGTTTCCCTGGGGAATCTGGATCGGGTTCGACATCCTCTGCGGGGTGATGCTCGCCGCCGGCGGATTCACGCTCATGGCGACCACCCACATCTTCAATGCGGAGCGCTTTCACCCGATCGCGCGGCCGGCTCTGCTGACCGCATTCCTCGGGTACCTGCTGGTCGTGGGCGCCCTGTTGTTCGATCTCGGCAAGCCGTGGAACGTCTGGCACCCGATGGTCATGTGGAATCCCAACTCGGTGATGTTCGAGGTGGGCTGGTGCGTGATGCTGTACACGACCGTCCTCAGCCTCGAGTTCGCGCCGATCGTGTTCGAGCGGTTCCGGCTGGAGCGGCCGCTTCGGATCATTCGCTACATCTCCCTCCCCCTGGTGATCCTCGGCGTCCTGCTCTCGACCCTTCATCAGTCTTCTCTCGGCTCGCTGTACCTGATCATGCCGGGCAAGCTGCACGCCCTCTGGTACACGCCGCTCCTGCCGGTGCTCTTCTTCGTTTCCGCCATCGCGGTGGGGCTCGGGATGACCATGCTCGAGTCGGCCCTTTCTGCTCGCCACATGGGCCACCGTTTCAACGTCTCGCTGATGTCCTCGCTCGCCCGCATTCTGCTGGTGGTCCTGGCCGTCTATGCCGTGCTCCGTTTCCAGGACCTGTCCGCGCGCGGCGCATGGAGCTATGCCTTCGCCGGAGGGTACGAAGCGACCTTCTTCTGGGTGGAGATGGCCCTCTGCCTGGCAATCCCCGCCGCGCTTCTGATCATGCCGCGGATCCGGACGTCTGCCCGCGGCCTGTTCTGGGTCTCCATCTCGGTGGTCTTCGGATTCATGACCAATCGCCTCAACGTCAGCATCACCGGCATGGAGGCGTCCGCGGGCGTGACCTACATCCCGAAATGGACCGAAGTCGCCATCACCGCGAGCATCGTGGCGGTTGGGATCGCCATCTTCGGCCTGGCCGCCAAGCATCTGCCGATCTTCGAGCACGCCGAAGCGGAATCGAAGGATCTCGACACGGGGCGGGTCCACGGCCCCTCGTCTGCTGAACCCGTACCTTCCACCCCATGATCCACGAGCTCCCATCGCGCCACGGCTCTTCGGCAGCGCTTTCCCGGCTGCGGGGGAGTCTTGGCGCGAGGGTGTTCATGGTGCTGGTCGGGGTTCTCCTGCTGGCGTACTTTCTTTACGGCGGCTACGCCATTCAGCGCCAGAAGAAGGACATGGAACAGGCAACTCTCCACAACGGAGAGCTGATCAGCGACGTGCTTCTCCGCACGCTCTCCTTCTCGATGCTCCGCAACGATCGCGAGGCGTTGATGGCGATGGTGAAGACGGTTCAGGACGAGCCCGGAATCATCGGAGTGCGAGTCTTCGACCGGCTGGGCAAGATCCGCTATTCCGGTACGCCGGACGAGATCGGAGGGACGTTCTCCACCCGTTCTCCCTCCTGTTCGGTGTGTCACCACGAGGGAGAACCGAAGCCGGACCTGCCGCGGTCCGAGCGATTCCGGATTTACCGGGACGGAGAGGAGCGGATTCTCGGCGTGATCACGCCGATTCCGAACGCCCCGGCCTGCTCGAATGCCGCCTGTCACGCGCATCCGGCGGATCAGCAGATTCTCGGCGTCCTCGACACCACGCTCTCCCTTTCGGAGACCGAGCGATCGATCGCGGCGGGCGCCTGGGCCCTGGTGATCTGGGGCCTGGTGTCCGTGCTGATCGTGGCCGCGCTCGGATGGATCTTCGTCTACAGGATGGTGCATCGCCGGGTCCGTTCGATCACGCTCGCGACTGGCAGGCTCGCTGCCGGAGATCTCGGTTATCAGATCGCGGTGCGCGGATCGGACGAGCTGGCGACTCTGTCCCGCTCGTTCAACCGAATGAGCCGCGAGTTGAAGGACGCCCGCGAGGAAATCACCGACTGGGGGCGGAACCTCGAGACTCGCGTGGAGCAGAAGACGGCCGAGCTGAGCGAAGCTCATGTCCAGATGATGCAGGCGGAGAAGATGGCCTCTCTCGGCAAGCTCGCTGCCGTGGTTGCCCACGAGATCAACAACCCCCTTTCCGGAATCCTCACGTACGCCCGCCTGCTCCGTCGTTGGTTGTCGACCTCCGAGGGAGCGGAATCCCATCGGGAAGACAGCCTGCAGTCACTGGCTCTGATCGAGTCGGAGAGCCGTCGTTGCGGCGACATCGTCAGAAATCTTCTCTCGTTCGCCCGGGAGACGCCGATGCACCTGACGGGGGTCTCGATCGAATCGGTAATCGAGCAGTGCTCGCGGCTGCTCGAGCACAAGATGGAGCTGTCGGGGATCGTGCTGCACCGCCGGATGCAGAAGAACCTTCCCCAGGTTCTCGGGGACGCGGCGCAGCTCGAGCAGATCCTGCTCGCCCTGATGATCAATGCAATCGATGCGATGCACGACGGCGGGAACCTGACGGTCTCCGCCGAGAATGCCGACGGCGAGCTCCGGCTCATCGTCGAAGACGACGGCTGCGGAATCCCGGACGAGGTTCTCGCGAGGATCTTCGAGCCGTTCGTGACTACGAAGGAAAGCGGAGGAGTCGGTCTCGGCCTGGCGATCAGCAAGGGCATCGTCGACCGGCACCGCGGCCGGATCGAAGTCGATTCCGCCGTCGGTCGCGGCACCCGCTTCACGATCCGTCTGCCGTTCGCCAGGACGGCCGAACCGGCCGTCGCTGCTCACGAGGTGATCTGATGGCTTCTGGAAGGATACTCATCGTTGACGACGAGCTTTCCGTAAGGGACTCGCTCCGGAGATGGTTTCAAGAGGACGGTTACGAGGTCGGCGTCGCCGAGAGCGCCAGCGATGCGCTGACCAGGCTCGCCGAAAGAGAATGGGACCTCGCGCTGGTCGACATCAAGATGCGGGGGACCGACGGCATCGAGCTCCAGCGCCGGATGAAGGAAATCCGACCCGAGATGATCGTGATCATGATGACGGGCTACGCGTCCGTCGAGACCGCGGTCGCCGCTCTCAAGAACGGGGCCTATGACTACGTCACCAAGCCTCTCGATCCGGACGACATCTCGAACCTGATTGGTAATGCCCTTTCCCACAACAAGAGCCGCCAGCAGAACGAGCGGATGCGTGAGTGGATCGACGACGCCGTGGCGCCCGAGTGGTCCATCATCGGCCAGAGCGCTGCCATGAGGAGAGTCATGGAGGCCGTCGAAACCGTCGGCCCGACCGATGCGACCGTTCTCGTGACCGGGGAGAGCGGCACGGGCAAGGAGCTCGTCGCGCGCGCGATTCATCTCGCCAGCTCGCGCCGCTACCATCCCATGATCACCATTCACTGCGGCGCCCTCACCGATACCCTGCTCGAGAGCGAGCTGTTCGGTCACGAGAAGGGCGCCTTCACTGGCGCGCAGTACCGCAAGAAAGGGAAGTTCGAGCTGGCCGAAGGCGGAACGGTGTTTCTCGACGAGATCGGCGACATCAGCCTCAAGACCCAGACCGACCTGCTCCGTGTCCTCCAGGAGCACGAAGTCACGCGCGTTGGCGGCCACCAGACGATGAAGGTCGATTTTCGCTGCGTCGCCGCGACCAACAAGGTGCTCGAGAACATGATCGACGAGGGGAGCTTCCGCCCCGATCTCTACTACCGGCTGAACGTTTTCCGAATCGAGATCCCCCCGCTCCGCGACCGGCGCGACGACATCCCCCTGCTGGTGCAGCATTTCGTTCGCAAGTACTCTCTGTCGATGAACAAGAAGATCGCCGGCGTCTCTCCCGCAGCCATGCAGGTGCTGCAGGAACACGACTGGCCCGGGAACGTGCGCGAGCTCGAGAACTCCGTCGAGCGGGCCATGGTCCTGGTTCGCGGCGATGAGATCGGCGAAGAGCATTTCTCCATCAATTCGCGGAACGGAGCGCCGGAGGGGAAATCGCTCGAGGAAATCGAGCGATGCCACATCCTGCGCGTTCTCGACGAGCAGGGAGGCAACCAGACGCGCGCGGCGGAGGTTCTCCACATCGACCGGGTAACCCTCCACAACAAGCTCAAACGGTGGGGATGGGTGCGGCCTCACGGCGGGGCGCGATGAAGTCTGCGGTACTCGTCCCGATTGGGGCGGTGCCCGACGCTCTTCTGGGATCCGTCGCCCATGAGCTGTTTCACGCCGTGGGATGGGATTGCCACGTCAGCCGTATCGATCTGGATCCCCACGTCGGCTTCCACGTAGAGCGCCAGCAGCATCACTCCAGCGAGCTGCTCCGGCACCTGCTCGCGCGCACCGGCGACGAGGTGCGACCGGTCATCGGCCTGACACCGGTCGACCTCTACGTCCCGATTCTCAAGTACGTGTTCGGAGAGGCGGAGCTGGGAGGAAGGGGAGCAGTGGTGGGCTATCACCGGCTTCGCGAAGAGTTCTACGGCCTGCCCGAGGATCCGGACGCCCTGGCTCGCAGGGTCGGCTGCGAAGTCATCCACGAGCTTGGCCACGTGGTCGGCCTTCATCATTGCGAGAACTACACGTGCGTGATGGCTTCCGCGCATTCCGTCGAGCGCGTCGACCTGAAATCCAACTATTTTTGCTCGCACTGCCTTCCGCTCTTCCGTCATGCGACGGAAGTGTCGTGAATCGCAGCAGTCGCCGTTCAGAATTCAGCGACGCCGCAAGTGATGCCCGCACAGCGACTTCCCTCGCGAAACGCCTCCGAAGGGCCTCGGACCGCCGTAGTAAAACACCACATCACGACGTTGAAAATTTAAGCAGCGCGTCGATGGCGTGAACTGTAAGTACCTTCATGTGCAACTGTTTAGGCCAATGGTCCGCCTTGGTGCCACCAGCGGTACCTCCCTTGCGCTAGGGAAGGAGCAGAACGCTCCGGCAGAAAAGAAAAGCCGGGAGCCGTCAAAGGGAGGTCGCCATGGTCGTTCTTCTGGTTCTCGCACTCTTCGCAATCGCACTCACCGCTGACTATCTCATCTCTGTCCGCAAGGGAAACGTTGTGGACGCAGTCGTCGCCGAGCCCCGCCGGGTCGAGCCGGCCCCGCTCTCGCTGGTCGCGGGCGGATTCCACATCAAGCCCGATTTCCACTACCACCCCGGACACACCTGGGCGGTGGCTGAAACGCCAGAGCTCGTGCGCGTCGGTCTCGACGACTTCGTCGCTCGCGTCGCAGGCAGCCTCAAGGAAATGACCCTTCCCTCCCGCGGACAGTGGATTCGCCAGGGACAAAGGGTCGTCGGACTCGGAGCTGATGGCCGCCATTTCGCGCTGGTCTCTCCGGTGGAAGGCGTCGTGGTCGACGTCAACGAGAAAGTTCTCGAAGAGCCGAACGTTGCGCGCCACGATCCTTACGGGGAGGGGTGGCTTCTCAAGGTCAGCGCTCCGGACTTTCGCACCGTGGGCCGCAACCTTCTGACCGGCAGCATCGCTCGCCGCTGGATGGAAGACGCGGGCGCCCGGCTGCGCGCAATGATGGCCGGCCCGGTGCCGGTCACCGCCTACGACGGCGGCGTCGCAGTGGATGACCTCGCCGAACTGCTGCCCGAAGAAGTCCGGGCGACCCTTGGAAAAGAGTTCTTCCTCGAGTAACCCCTCGCCCATTGAAGTAGAAGAGAAAAAGGGGCGCCTCACTGGCGCCCCTTCCTTTTCCCCGTGAAACGCCAGGCAACCCACGGGTATCATGTGCCCCCGGGAGGGGAGCCGTGCCAATGAGGACCGCGATTCTGGCCGTGCTGTTGCTCGCGACTCAGCTTTCAGGAGAGCAGACCATGATTGAATCTCAAAAGAGATCCGCAGCGGAACGGATCGAAGAGCGGGCGCTTGCCGTCGAGCAGAAGGTGATCGGCTGGCGGCGCGACATTCACCAGCACCCGGAACTGGGAAATCGCGAGATCAGAACCGCCGCCCTCGTCGCCGATCACCTTCGAGCCCTCGGGCTCGAAGTCCGGACCGGGATCGCGCATACCGGGGTTGTCGGAATCCTTCGCGGCGGGCTTCCTGGGGACGTCGTCGCGCTTCGCGCGGACATGGATGCACTGCCCGTCACCGAGGAGGTCGACCTCCCTTTCGCGTCGAAAGTCAGGGCCGAGTACAACGGGGAAGAGGTGGGCGTGATGCACGCCTGCGGACACGACGGCCACGTGGCGATCCTGATGGGAGTCGCCGAGATCCTGGCCGGCGTCCGCGAGGAGATTCCCGGGACGGTCGTCTTCATCTTTCAACCGGCGGAAGAGGGAGCTCCGGACGATGAAGAGGGCGGCGCCGAGCTGATGGTGAAGGAAGGAGTGCTGCGCGATCCCGCGCCGTCGGCCATTTTCGGGCTTCACATCGGGTCGCGCTACGAAGTGGGGACGATTGGATATCGGACCGAGGGGGCGATGGCCGCGGTGGACACCCTGGAGATTCTCGTAAAGGGACGGCAGACGCATGGCGCTTACCCCTGGCTCGGGGTCGATCCGATCGTCGTCGCCTCCCAGATCGTTCTCGCATTGCAGACGATCCCGAGCCGTCAGCTCGATTCGACGATCGCTCCATCGATCGTCACGATCGGGCGGATCCATGGCGGGATTCGGAACAACATCATCCCGGACGAGGTGGAGCTGATCGGGACGATCCGGTCGCTCGATGCGGAGATGAGGGTCGAGATCCACGATCGCATCCGCCGTACGGCGGAGAAGGTCGCGGAAAGCGCCGGAGCAGTCGCCGAGGTGAAGATCATTCGAGGCTATCCGGTCACCTGGAATGATCCGGCGCTCACCGAGCGGATGCTTCCGACGCTTCGGCGCATGGCGGGAGAAGATCGCGTCCTGAGCGGCGCGGCGAGCCTGGGAGCCGAGGACTTCTCATTCTTCCAGCAGGAGATCCCGGGCCTCTTCATCTGGGTCGGAACCAGGCCGCAGGGTGTGAGCCAGACCGAGGCGGCCTCGAACCATTCTCCTCTGTTCTACGTCGACGAGTCCGGTCTTCTCCTGGGTGTGCGCACTCTGGCGAACCTCGCGGTCGACTACCTCGATCAGCGCCGGCACTGAAAGGAGATCTCGTGAAACTCGATCAGGTTCGAGCACTGGTGACGGGCGGCAGCTCCGGAATCGGGCTGGAGGTGGCGCGCGATCTCGTAGAGCAGGGAGCCGCCGTCGCCATCTGCGGCCGGGACGAGAAGCGGCTGAAGGATGCGGCAGCGAAAGCGGGCGCGGAAGCGATTCACGCGGATGTCTCCGTGGAAGCCGACGTGGAGCGTCTCGTCGCGCAGGCGCGCCAGCGTCTGGGCGGTCTGAACGTTCTCATCAACAACGCCGGCTTCGGCTCGTTTCGCGAGCTGACGGATCTCGATGTGGCGGACATGGACGCGATCTGGGCCACGAACGTGCGCGGGGCGATGCTCGTCGCCCGGGAGTGCGCGCGCTCGTTCATTCGCGACAAGACTCGCGGGAACATCATCAACGTGGCCTCCACCGCGGGGCAGCGAGGTTTTGCCGGCGGAACAGCCTACGTGGCGAGCAAGTTCGCGCTGCGCGGAATGACCGAGTGCTGGCGCGCAGAGCTTCGAAAACACGACATCCGGGTGATGCTCCTCAATCCCAGCGAAGTTCAGACCGAGTTCTTTTCGACGGCGGGCCGCGAGCGGAAAGCGAGCGAAAGAAAGCTTCGCCCGATCGAGATCGCTCACGCCGTGCGCGCAATGCTGGAGATGGACGATCGGGGTTTCATCACGGATCTGACTGTATGGGCGACGAATCCGGACTGAGAATTTTTCGCGCCCTCCCGGCGCCGATCGCGCCGATCGCACGTCCTCACCGGTTGTAATTCATTTCAATCATTCATTTTCATTGATACAATTCATGACGTTCGGCGTTCGCTCGCGAACGTGGAGCCGTTTTGCGCACACCAGTCTCGGGGGGATGGGGTCGGGGATTGATGCGGACTGGAACATCGGGCTCGGCTCTCATGGGGCCAGCCATCCGGACGGGAGAGCGCGATGGGCGTTGAGCTCAACGTCATCGTTGCGCTGCTTTCGCGCAGCTGCGTCGCCCTGATTCTCGCCTTCTCCCTCTTCCTTCTTCATCGCCGGTTCTCCAGAAACGATCTCCTTCTCTGGGCGCGCGCGATCCTCGCCGCGTCGGCCTTCTGGCTGGCCGCTGCCGTTTCCGCTTCTCTGCATGGCGGGTTCTCGGCTGGAAGCCTGCTCCGCTTTCTGACTTCGGTGATCCTCGTGGGAGCCGGCGCGGCGAGCGCGGTCCTGATCTGCCAGGGGGCGTGGGAGCTGATCAACAGGAGACGCTTCGAGATCGCGCGCGGACAGAAGGCCTTCGCTCTCGGCGCGGCCGGGTCAGTCGCCGTGGCGCTCTTTCTGCTGATTCTTCCCGGCGAGCCACGCTATAGGCTCGATCTTCCCCTTCAGCTCCAGTCGTTGCTGACCGGCGTCGCGCTCGTCTGGTCGGGGCTGAGGCTGCGCGCACGCCGCGACTCGGACGCCACCCATGCGCTTCTGGCGCTTCCGTTCATTGCGGCGGGGGTCGTTGCTCTCCTGAGGTTCGTTTCCGGTCTCGTGGCGATCTCGGCGGGACTGGCGTTCCCGTGGCCCGTGGCGTCGGCGGTGATCGACTCCATGGTGATGGTCGCCGCGGTCGTCGCCATGGGCATGAGCGTTCTGGAGGATGAGAGACAGGCCGCGCTGACGGCGGCCTCACAGGTCGAGCACATCGCGTATCACGATCCGCTCACGGGACTGCCGAACCGCGCGCTGTTCAACGACAGGTTGATCGTCGCGATCAGCCACGCAAGCCGCCATCAGACGCGGCTGGGGATCCTCTACCTCGACATCGATCGTTTCAAGCAGATCAACGATTCGCTCGGCCACACCATGGGGGATCAGCTCCTCAAGGCGGCGGCAAAGCGGATCCGGCAGGCAGTGCGGGATGAGGACACGGTTGCGCGCCTGGGCGGCGACGAGTTCGCGATCCTGATCCACTCGCTCGCGCACGCCGAACACGCCGGGAAGGTCGGCCGCAAGATTCTCGACGTCATCGCCTCGCCTTTTCCTCTCGGAGAGCGAGAGGTGTTCGTGACCGCGGCCCTGGGGATCGCCATCTTTCCCAACGATGGATCCGATGCCGAGAGCCTGGTGAAGAACTCCGACACGGCGATGTATCGTGCCAAGCACAATGGGGGGGACGGATATCAGTTCTACACCGCAACGATGAACTCCCGGGCTCTCGAGCTTCTCGAGATCGAGAGCGGACTTCGCCGGGCCCTCCGCAACCAGGAGCTGGAGCTTTACTATCAGCCGCTCATCGAGCTTCAGACTGGCGCCATCTATGGTCTCGAGGCTCTGCTGCGCTGGAACCATCCTGAGAAGGGGACGATGCTTCCGGAGCACTTCATCCCCACGGCCGAAGTGTCCGGGCTCATTGTGCCGATCGGCGCCTGGGTCATCCGCGAAGCATGCCGGCAGGCGAGGTTCTGGCAGCGTCAGAAGGGCGTCGACCTCGTCGTCTCCGTCAACCTCTCCGCGCGCCAGTTCCAGCAGCCTGACCTGATCGACACGATCCGGCTCGCGCTGGAGGAGTCCCGCCTCCCGCCCCGACTGCTGGAGCTCGAGATCACCGAGACGAACGCAATGCACGACGTGCAGCGGACGATACGGACGCTCCATGAGTTGAAGGAAATCGGAGTCCGCGTCGCGATCGACGATTTTGGAACCGGCTATTCTTCGTTGAGCTACCTCAAGCAGTTTCCGGTCGACACGCTCAAGCTAGACCAGTCTTTCGTGCGGGACATGATCGCGCCGCAGGACGCGAAGATCGTTTCCGGGGTGATCGCGATGGCGCACAGCATGAGCCTTCAGGTGATGGCCGAGGGGGTGGAAACCCTGAGTCAGCTCGAGTTCCTTCGCGCGAACGAGTGCGACAAACTGCAGGGCTATCTCTTCAGCCGCCCCCTGACCGCCGACTCGTGTGACCGCTTTATGACGCATCATCGCGCCTGGCGCGGGATTGCCTGAGCATTTTCTTACGGCAGACGAAAAGTCGCTGTCATACGCCAGAAACGAGCGATTTTTAATCCTCGATCCCCGAGGTATGATTGAGTCTGCCAACCAACAAGGGCGAAGTCCTCGCTGCGGGGCGGGTGTGCGGGCGGGTGTTCTCCGAGCAAAGTGAAGTCGCCGAGAATGCCCGATGTCAGCGACGCCAACGAAGCGGTGCATTAGCCGATGACGATTCCCCTCGAAGCCCTCCTTGTATGGGGCGCTGTGGGAGTGCTTCTGCTTGCGGGAGCGCTGGCGCTGGGCCTCTACGTGGATCGCCGGCAGCGGGTCTCGCGAAGCGGGGCGGAGCTCGAGAAGTTCCGGGACATCGTCGAAACGTCTCCCGACCTGATCACGCGCATGAGCACCGCAGGGGAGTTTCTCTACGTGTCGGGCGCGTCGCAATCGCTGCTCGGGTATCCGCGGGAAGAGCTTCGGTCCCGCACGATTTTCGAGGTCGCGGATCCGGAGGACCATGCCGCCATCCGTGAGTACCTGGCGAGCGTCTGTCGCGAGCGGTTTCCGTGGGCCTTCAGCTACCGGGCTCTGACCCGGGACGGGCGCACGAGATGGATCGAGATGAGCTCAGCGTGTGACGCCTCCGGTCCTCGCCCGGAGATCGTCAGTTATGCGCGCGACGTCACGGAACGAAAGCGCGTTGAAGATCACATCGCGTACCTGGCGTATCACGACGAGCTGACCGGCCTGCCGAATCGAACGCTGTTTCTGGACCGGCTGACCATCGCGCTCGCGCACGCGCACCGATTCAAGCGGCTGGTCGCGGTTTTGTACATCGACCTCGATCACTTCAAGCGCATCAACGACACGCTCGGCCATTCCGTCGGCGATCAGCTTCTCGACGCGGTCGCTTCGAGACTGCGCGAATCCACGCGGATCTCCGACACCGTCGGCCGCCTTGGGGGTGACGAGTTCGCGGTGCTTCTCTCGGAGATCGCCCACGAGGACGACCTGGTGAGGATCGCCCGGAAGATCCTCGACGAGCTTTCGCATCGCTTCGCTTTCGAAGAGCACCAGCTCTATGTCAGCGCGAGCATGGGCATCTCCGTCTATCCGCGCGACGGCAGCGACCCCCAGACCTTGATGAAGAACGCCGACAGCGCCATGTACCGGGCCAAGAACTCGGGGCGCAACGGCTACAGCTTCTGCACTCCGGAGAGCAACTCGCTGTTCCTCGAGCGCGCCACCCTCGAGAGCAATCTGCGCAGAGCCTTCGAGCGCGAGGAGTTCATGGTGTACTACCAGCCGATCGTCTCGGCCGCCTCTCGGCGGCCGGTGGAGATGGAGGCCCTGATTCGCTGGAATGATCCAGAGCGCGGCGTGGTGAGCCCCGCGGACTTCCTGACAGTCGCCGAGGATTCCCGGCTGATGATCCCGATCGGGGAGTGGGTTCTGCGGTCCGCCTGCCGCCAGGCGCGCGACTGGGCCGGCGAAGGATCTCCGATGAGGGTCACCGTCAATCTCTCCGCGCGGCAGTTCGACGCCGACGACCTGCCGGCGATCGTCGAGCGCGCCCTGACGGACTCCTCCCTCGATCCTTCGCTGCTGGGGCTCGAAGTTTCCGAGCCCATCGCCTCCCGCGATCCGATCCAGGCGAGAAGAGTGCTCTTCAGGCTCAAGGAGCTCGGCGTGCGTCTCATCATCGACGACTTCGGCGGTGGAACCGCGGCTTTCAGTGACCTCAAACGCCTTCCCATCGATCTGGTCAAGATCGACTCCCGCTCCCTCAGCGACGGATTCAAGCAGCGCGAAGCGGCCATCCTTTCCTCGATGATCGCCGCGGCCCGGGCGCTCGACCTCGGCATCATCGGAAAATCCGTCGAGTCTCCGTCTCAGTACGAGTTCCTCACGCAGCACCGCTGCGACGAGATGCAGGGGTACCTGTTCGGACCCCCGATGCCGGCCCTCGCGGCCGGAAAGAGCTTGAAGGTGGATCATTGACCGACTCGAGCCGCAGGGTGGAACGGCGCGAGTTTCAGCGCCTTCTTCTCGGCGATCCGGTCGAGGGCTCCTTCGCCGCCGGCCCCGCCCGGATCGTCGAAATCGGTGTTTCGGGAGCCCGGGTCGAGCACGCGGTCCCTCTGGCCGTCGGCGCGAATGCCGCGCTGCAGCTGGTCTGGTTCGCTGAGTCGATCCAGCTCGACGCTCAGGTCGTGCGAACCGAGCCCATTGCCGATGGGTGGTCTCGAAGTGGAGTCCTGTTCGTGTCGGCCGAAACTTCCGCGGCCGGGGCGCTGCGAAGAGCCTTGAGCGCCTCCGTGACCGCGCTGCTCATCAGGAAACAGGTCGATCTGAATCTCGTCGACTTCGACGACACGCTCCGACCGCGCGATGCGCAATTCATCTGTTACTCCTTCGAGGACGGCGTGTGGAAGAAGAGAAGGGCGTGGCTCCCCGAGCAGCCGGAGTCCGGTTTCACGGTGGCCATCAGCGAGGATCGGGCGGACGTTCGGCGGCTCTGCCGCTCCTGGGAGCAGTCCGACCCCGAGGGGCGACGGCTCCTTCGACTTTTCTGTGAGCTCAGCATCAGCGACGCCATGAACGTCCCGCGATCAAACGCACGCCCTCCCACGATGGAGCCGCTTTGAAGCCGTGAGAAAGCTTCCCGGATTGATGGGGGGAATTTACATTCCCTGAGGATTGCTGAACGACCGGACCCAGAGCTCCTCTTCGCCGGAGCGCTGACCGGTGCTGGTGCCGCGCAAGGATCGCGGCCGGGGCGCGGGTGGTCGGGTCAATCCCCGAGAAAGAGTTATTTGGATGGATTTTCGCGTCCGACGCTTTCTCTATCTTCTTGACGCATCATCGGATCCGCAGCACTGAGCCCCGCTGGTTCAGATTTTGCGCTTTCAGCAGTCCCGGAGCGACTATGGACGACGCCAGTTTGCACCCACGAACGCCGCCCCCTCGGGTTACCGCGGAAAACTTCCGCCAGATTTGTAGCTGCCAGACCCACCAGAAAATGGCGCGCGCCCGGGTCCGTGTGCGGCGGTATCTTCTTCTCGGCCTCACGGTCGCCGTGTTCGGCGCGGTCTACCCTCTCGATGCATTCGACCTCGCAGTCTCGGAGAAAACGGAAGCGGATAAAGCAGTCATCGTGGCTGCAAGTGCCCTGAAGGCGGACACCAGGCAGCAGAACGGCGCCATCGCCTTCCTCTCGGATCTGGACACCACCACCTTCGGCAGATCGCTCGCTCTTCCGAATCCCCTGATGATCGAGAAGGTCCGCGAGGAGTTCTTCCGCACCGAGATTCCCTACGGAGAGATCATTTACCGCGAGGCCAGGAGCCAGGGTCTCGCTCCCGAACTGGTCGCGGCGGTCGTGAAGACCGAGTCCGATTTCCGGCCGCGGCTGATCTCGAACAAGAGTGCCCACGGGCTGATGCAGTTGCTCCCGAGCACGGCGGCGCTGATGGGGACGACCGACGTGATGGATCCGGTGCAGAACATTCGGGCCGGAACGCGCTACCTGAAGCACCTGCAGGAGCAGTTCGACGATCCGGTGGAAGTTCTCGCTGCCTACAACGCGGGTCCGGGAGCCGTGCGCGTCTACGGTGGGGTTCCACCCTATCGGGAAACGCGTGATTACGTGAAGAAAGTCGATCGATCGACCCGGCGCTTCCAGAAAGAAGTCGCGAAGCGGATCGCGAGCTATCCGCGCTGATCGGGAGGCGCGGCCAGGCCGCGCAGCTCTTCCACGAGAACCATCGCTCGCCGCATCGCGCTATTCATGCTTTGAGCGATGTTTCTCCGCCCGAACTTCTGAAGCTTTCCGGCGGCGAGAAGGGTGCGCAAGGGTCCTGGCCTTACCTCGGACAGGATCATCTCGCCTCCGTTCGCGCGGCAGCGGTCCAGCACCTGCTCGAGCGCATGCATGCCGGTCGCATCGATTGCCGGAACGTGACGCATTCTGAGGATGACGACCCGAGCCGGCTTGGCGATTCCGCCGATCACTTCGCGCAGCTTGTCTGCCGCGCCGAAGAAGAACGGGCCCTGAACTTCGTAGATCTCGATCCCCTCGGGGATGGGCTCGCGATCGATGGTGACCGCGCGCCCCCGGGAGAAGGTCACGTCCCCATCTTCATTTTCTCCCACGCTGCCGGTGATACCCGAGACGTCCGTGACTTCCGCCATCCGCTTCATGAACAGCAGTGCCGCAGCGACGACGCCGACCTGGACCGCGACGGTCAGATCCACCACCACGGTGAGCGTGAAGGTCAGAAGGAGCACGGCAATGTCGCTTCGCGGCGCGCTCAGAAGCGAGCGGAAAGATCGCCACTCGCTCATGTGATACGCCACGATCACCAGGATCGCCGCGAGCGTCGCGAGCGGGACCATCAGGGCGTACCGGCCGAAAAGGACGAGAATCAGCAGGATCGTGAGCGCGTGGATCATTCCAGCGACGGGCGTGCGGCCCCCGGTTCGGACATTCGTCGCCGTTCGGGCGATCGCTCCCGTGGCGGGAATCCCTCCGAACAGCGGGGAGAAAATGTTTGCGATCCCCTGGGCCACCAGCTCCTGGTTCGAATCGTGCCGCGTACCGATCATCGTGTCGGCGACGACGGCGGAAAGCAGCGACTCGATCGCTGCCAGCAGCGCGATTGAAACGGCGGGCGAAACCAGCTCCGCGATCCCGGCGGACGGAATTTCCGGTAGGGAGGGCATGGGAAGCATGGCGGGAATCGAGTGAAACCGCGATCCGACCGTCTCCACCGGCAGTTCGAAAAAGGCGACCGCTGCGGTCGCGACCACCATGGCAACGAACGGCGCGGGAACGAGCCTCGAAACCCGGTGCCATCCGACCAGGATGGCGAGCGTCCCGGCAGCAACGGCGACGGTCGGCCAGTGAGTCGTCGCGAGGGCGCCGAAAATCGCCGCCCACTTTTCGAAAAAGTCAGCGGGCACGCCGCCCATGCGAAGCCCCAGCAGGTCGCGGATCTGCGACGAGAAGATCACGACCGCAATGCCCGCCGTGAAGCCCGTGGTCACCGGATAAGGGATGAACTTGATCAGGTTGCCCATGCGGGCAAGGCCGAGGATGAGCAGGATCGCCCCCGCCAGCATGGTGCAGATCGCCAGTCCATCGATCCCGTGCTTGCCGACAATCCCGGCGATGATGATCACGAACGCGCCGGTCGGCCCGCCGATCTGCACGCGGCTTCCACCGAGGAGCGAGATGATGAATCCCGCGACGATCGCGGTGTAGAGCCCCTTCTCGGGGGGGACTCCTGACGCGATGGCGAAGGCCAGGGCGAGCGGAAGGGCGACGATCCCGACGACGAGGCCGGCCATCGCGTCGCGGCCGAACGCTGGCCAGCTGTAGCCTTCACGAAGGCAGACGAGGGTTTTCGGGACCAATCCGCACCGAATTCTACCGCTTTTCTCCCCGGGGGCACCAGTCGAGCCCGCCTGCGCGGCGGATCGCCCGCACCCGGCCCACAGTCTGCATTCCCGCCCGGCAGATTCTGAAGGGGGATTCGAAAAATGAGAACTGTTCTGATGCTTCTGATGGCGGCCATGATCTTTGCCGCATGCGCGCAGGAGGCCGGGGAGGACGCGACGGTCGTCGCGGATACCGCCAACCCCGTGACCGAGCCGCTCGACACCCGTCCGGATGTGCCGCTGACTGAAGCCGGGGCGACCGCGATCGTCATTCTCGGAGAAGGGACGATCGGGTTGCCCTCGGAGATCGGCCCGGGACCGGTCGTGTTCACGGTCCAGAACACCGGGACCGAGCCCCATTCCCTTTCAATCCAGGGCTCCGGTGAAAACGCCGTCTCCGCCGTGCTTGCGAACTCCCTGGACGCGGGCGCGGAGTCGTCACTCCAGGTTGATCTGGTGCCGGGCGACTACGTTGCCTGGTGCTCCCTTCACCCGGATGATGCGGGGGAGAGAGTGGAGTTCACAGTCGAAGCTCCCTCAGTCTGAAAAGAGGATCCGGTCGAAACGTCGAGAAAATTGAGCCCGCAGTCGAATGCAGGCTCGGGTAGAATCGGTGGGTGAGCGACGGGTACGACGAGCGCCGCCGGTTTCATCGCCTCGATCTCGCGCATCCTCTGGAAGCCGAGTTCGACGGGTTTGCGGTCCGCCTTCACGAGATCGGGCTGGTGGGAGCATTCATCGACCATCACGCTCCACTCGAGCCGGGTCGGACCGGGATCCTTTCTTTCGCGTGGGGAGGCAATCGGCTTCAGTTCGAGTGTCGTGTCGTGCACAGCCGAGGTGAGGCTCCCGATGGAGCCCGCTTCAGTTCGGGGCTCGATGTGCAGGCTGCCCTCGGAGAGTCGGCGGCCTTGCTCCGGAAGATGATCGCCGAGCATGTAGCCAGAGTCGTGGCGGCTCAGGAGGCCAACGCATTCGGAATGCGGGACCTCAACCGCATCGACGGAGACGCCACGCTCACGGCGCTCGGGTCGGCGCGTCGAACCGCTCAAAGCGGGTTCATTAGTTATCGACTGATCGAGGGTACCTGGAAGAAGGTTCCATCGCTCCTTCCCGATCAACCTGCCGATGGCTTCACCGTGGCGGCCTGGGAGGAAGACGAGCAGCTCGACAGCCTGCGCCGGGCTTACGAGCAGGCGGACGAAGAGGGGCGCAATTTCCTGCGCATGCTGGCGGAGCTCAGCATCAGCGAAGCGACCGGGATTCCTCCCCGCCGGCCCGAGTAACCGCTCCAGAGAGGGGTATGCTGAGAGCGGATGCCCCGAAGGGCGCCTGGAGATCATGATGCAGCTCCGGCCGATTCTGAGTTTCTGCGCAGTCCTGATCCTTGCGACGCCTTTGTTCGCCGGTGTCGCTCATCTCGAGCTGGAGCAGATGATCCTTCCAGTCACGGATGAGATTCTGGAGAGGGCGCTGGCGGAGGCGGTGGAGAGAGGCGACGAGCTTCTGGTGATCTCGCTCTCGACTCCCGGCGGGCTGGAAACGACGACGCGGCGCATCGTCAACCGCATTCTGACCTCTCCGATCCCGGTCGTCGTCTGGGTCGCACCCTCCGGAGAGCGCGCAGCATCGGCGGGCTTGTTCATTCTCCTCGCCGCCGATGTCGCCGTCATGGCTCCCGGGACGAACACGGGAGCGGCGCATCCCATCCTGATGAACACCGAAACCGACGAAGTCCTCCAGCAGAAGATGCAGAACGACTCGGCTGCCTTCATTCGAAGCATTGCCGAGAGAAGAGGGAGGAACCCGGAGTCGGCCGAGCGAGGCGTTCGAGAATCCGTGGCCTGGACCGAGGCAGAGGCGCTGAAGCTGGGTCTGATCGACCTGATCGCAGGGGACTTGGAGTCGGTTCTCGAATTCGTGAGCGGCCGGGAGATCCGGCGCTTCGATGGCAGTGTGGTGACGCTTCGGGTGGCGGGCGCGCCGATTCACGAAGTGGAGCTCACCCTGCGACAACGGCTGCTCGCGTTCATCATGAATCCGAACATCGCCTTCGTGCTTCTCTCGCTCGGCATGCTCGCGCTGTGGGCGGAGTTCCAGAATCCGGGAGCGATCCTCCCCGGAGCCATCGGAGGCCTTTCGATCCTTCTGGCGGTGATCGCGCTCAACATGCTGCCGACGCGATATGCTGCCCTCGCGCTGGTGCTGGTTGCGTTTGCGTTCTTCGCGCTCGAGGCAAAGTTCACGAGCCATGGGATCTTCGGCGTGGCAGGGGTCATATCGATGTTTCTCGGAGCCATCCTGCTTGTCGATGGGCCCATCCCGGAGATGAGGGTGAGCTGGGTGACCGCGCTCGCAGTAGCGATCCCGTTCGGAATCATTGCGGTGTTCCTGATGAACCTCGCCCTGCGATCGATGCGCAGTCGCGTCACAACCGGATCTGAGGGAATGATGGGGGAGGTCGGAGTCGCGGAGACTCTCCTCGATCCGACCGGCAAAGTGTTCGTTCATGGCGAGATCTGGAGCGCGCGCGCCGCGGTGCCGATACAGCCGGGGACGCCGGTAAGAGTGCGCGCGATGCGCGATCTGATTCTCGAGGTGGAGCCCGCGGCTGAACCGAACCTTGATAAGGAGCCGATTCGATGACCATTCCGATTCTCGTCCTGCTGGCCGTCCTCCTCATCTATTTCACGAGCGTGATCAAGATCCTCGCGGAGTACGAGAGAGGAGTAGTGTTCCGTCTGGGTCGTGTCCTCTCGGAGCCGAAAGGGCCGGGGCTCATCTTCGTCTTCGCGCCCATCGACCGCATGGTTCGAATCTCGCTGCGCCAGGAAGCGTTCGAAGTTCCTCCCCAGGACGTCATCACCCGAGACAACGTGACCATCAAGGTCAACGCGGTCATCTTTCTGCGGGTGATCGACCCGCAGCGCGCGGTCATCGAGGTGTTCGACTACCGTTACCAGACCTCGCAGTTCGCGCAAACGACGCTGCGCTCGGTCCTCGGGGAGGTGGAGCTCGATGAGCTGCTCGCCGAGAGAGAGAAGCTCAATAACAGGATCCAGGAGATCCTCGACCGGCACACGGCGCCCTGGGGAGTGAAGGTCGTCAATGTCGAGGTCAAGCAGGTCGACCTCCCCGAGGTGATGACCCGGGCCATGGCGCGGCAGGCCGAGGCCGAGCGCGAACGGCGCTCCAAGATCATTCACGCAGAGGGAGAATTCAGCGCGGCGCAGCGCCTCGCCGACGCCTCGAAAGTTCTGGCCACGGAACCGATCGCGATTCAGCTCCGCTACCTGCAGACTCTCACCGAGATCGGAGTGGAGAGGAACACCACGATCGTCTTTCCGCTCCCGGTCGACATTCTCGCCGGGCTGGCAAAGAAGGAATCGAAGATCTAGGGAAACTACGGCCCCTGATTTCCCTGGGCGTGGCGTACCGCTCTGCGTCGCGAAGGCTCGACGGTGAGCTCCACGATTCTCAGGCGCGACGTCTCCAGGTCCACCAGGCCCGCGAGAATCCGCCCGGCGGAGTCTTCTTCCAGGAAGGACAACGTATCGGGAGTGAAACCATCCGGCTGGCGGAGAGCCACCGAGCGGTCGCGCCAGGTGGTTCCGCCATCCAGCGAGATCGCAAGCCAGGCCGCGTCAGCTTCCTTGGCCTTGTCGAAACCGCCCGCCAGCAGGACTCCCGGAGCGCGACTGGGAGCCAGGAGTGATCCGACATAGGGGTATTTCGCCGGGCTCGTCGACTCGATGACGTGGTGATGAACGAACTCGTAGCTCGCTCCCCCGTCCGTGCTGCGCAGGATCGCCCCTTCGATACCCGCGAAGACGATTGCGGATCCCGGCATCTGGCGGATGAACTGAATATTGCGGTTCTCAAGATAGGGGGTGATTGCCTCGGTGAGATCGCTCGCCAGCGCGTCACCCCCGGAGGTGAGGGTTGCGCGGCGGATCCAGGCAATGTCGAGGGGGCACTCGCCGCCGAGCAGGAGGGTCGAACCGGAAATCTCGAACGAGGGGTCGTAGCAGGCGGCCGGCTCCAGGAACCCGACCAGGGCTTTCCAGGTCTCTCCCCGGTCGGGAGAGACGAGCAGGTTTCCGCCTGCGGCGTAGTAGATCCGATCATCCATGAAACGAGCCTCGCTGCCACTCATGAACTGGCAATGGGTCTCGTAGCACGACACGAGAGTCTCATCGAGGGGTGTCATCGCGGCTCCGTCGGATGAGAGCCGCAGGAGTCCGTGATCGCCGGCTGCCCCCTTTTCCGTCGCCCGCGTTTCTTTCAGCAGATAGAGGTCGCCCTGATGCGCATAGACGCGCGTGATTCCGCGGCCGGCGAAGGCGAAAGGCTCTGCTTCGCCCTGCGCGAGGTCGGGCGAGAATCGGTACAAGCCTCCCGGAGTCGCGATCCAGGCATGAGTGGGAGTCCATGCGATTGCGGCATCGAACACCCAGGACGATTCGGTTTCGTACTGAATCGTGACGACACTGGTCGCCGATGCGATCTCCTGAGCGGAGGCCAGCGAGGCACCGGCAAGCGAGAGGGCGAGCAGGTAACGAAGCATGACGGAACGGACTCCTCGGCGGTTGTAGTAATGGTGAGGACAGGTGAGCCACACGGGCTATTCCGCCTTGGCCTGCCGAGATGGTTACGGTTCGGAGTCGATCAGCGGTAGGTCAGCCGGAGGCTCTCGAGCTCGTCGATGGCGCGCCGGAGGACGTGAACGACTTTGTGGATCTCGGTGCCGTAGGCCTTCAGTTCCGCGTCGTGCTCGCCGAGCGAGTAGATCGCCTCGTCCTTCTCCAGCCGGTCACGTTCGAACCGGAGCCGCTCCTCGAGCTCTTCGATCTCGCTCTTGAGGATGTAATGAATGTCCTTCTCGCCGAGATAGCGCTTGCACTGCGGGCAGGTGATGGAGCGGTCACCCTCGAGATCGACCAGCTCGAAAACGAACTGGCGCTGGCATGCAGGGCATTCGAAGACTTCGGGCAACATGGTTTTGCGGGCTCCGGTACAGGCCGATGGTAACAGGGAGTGGGTAGCGGAATTCCAGATCTTGACCGCGCCGCACGAGCGACCTACATTGATTGTCCTTCAGTTCGCCTCGCCCTTCAGGAGAACGGTGACCTCACATCTCAACGATCTGCTCGTCGCCGATTTCTCGCGAATTCTGGCCGGACCGCTCTGCACGATGATGCTGGGCGATGCGGGCGCGCGGGTGATCAAGATCGAGGAGCCTCGCGGGGACGAGACCCGCCGCTGGGGTCCGCCGTTCGTCGGTGGCGAAAGCGCTTACTTTCTGTCGGTCAATCGAAACAAGGAGTCTGTGGTCCTCGACCTCAAGAGCGAGGCGGGGCTCGAAGCCGCGAGGCGGCTGATCGAAAGGGCGGACATCGTGGTCGAGAACTTCAAGCCCGCGGATCGCGCGCGCTTCGGGCTCGAGCAGGGGGTGATTCATCGGCGGAACCCCCGCGCGATTCTCTGCTCGATCACGGGGTTCGATCCCGACGACCCTGATGCCGGGTTGCCCGGCTACGATCTGCTCGCGCAGGCTGCCGGGGGATTGATGACCATCACCGGCGCCGGCGACGGTTCGCCGGTGAAGGTAGGAGTCGCGATCTCCGACATCCTCACGGCGCACTACGCGCATGGGGCAATTCTTTCGGCGCTGCATGCGCGGGATCGAACCGGCGTGGGTGACGGGATCGAGGTCTCACTGTTCGGGTCGACGGTCGCCTCCCTGGTCAATGTCGCGCAGTCCTGGCTCGTCACGCGCGAAGAGCCGATACGCTACGGAAGCGCGCATCCTTCGATCGTTCCTTATCAGGCATTCGAGGCTTCGGACCGGGCCTTCGTTCTGGCGGTTGCCACCGATCGTCACTTCTCTCTTCTTGCGACCAGGGTTCTCGATCGTCCGGACCTTGCATCGGACCTCCGATATCAGACGAATGCGGGGCGGGTGGAGAACAGGCGCTCGCTGGTTCCGGAGCTGGCAAGCCTTTTCTCGACCAGGCCGGCCGGCGATTGGGTCGCCGCGTGTCGCGAGCTCGGGATTCCTGCGGCGCTCGTGGAACGGTTCGATGAAATTTTCGCACGGCCAATCACCGAAATGGTCGAGCATCCTTCGATCGGCCCCCTCGCGCAGGTCAGAAGCCCGGTCCGGTCGGCCGCCGGCCGGAGAGCCGCGCTTCCTCCGCCGCGACTGGGCGAGCACACGGCCGCGGTGCTCGAGGAGCTTGGGCTCGCCTGAGCCCGGCTCAGAGGTTCCCTAAGGGATGTACTCGGGCTCGGGCGCGTAGTTGAAGAACTTCGTGATGTCGTTTCGGAACACGAGCTTGAAGTCGCCGATCGGACCGTTTCGCTGTTTCGAGATGATGATCTCGGCGATTCCCTTGTCCTCGGTTTCCTTGTTGTAGACCTCGTCCCGGTAGATGAAGAAAACCACGTCCGCATCCTGCTCGATCGATCCGGACTCCCGGAGGTCCGCCAGCTGGGGACGATGATCGCCGGCGCGCTGCTCGGGGCGTCGCGAAAGCTGGGAGAGAGAGAGAAGGGGAACGTCGAGCTCCTTGGCCAGCGCCTTGAGCCCGCGGGAGATCTGGGAGATCTCCTGATTGCGCGATTCTGCGCGACCGTGAGCGTTGATCAGCTGGAGGTAGTCGACCATCAGCATGTCCACGTTGTGCTCTCGCTTGAGCCGGCGGGACTTTGCCCTCATCTCGATCAGGTCAATCGTCGCCGTGTCATCGACGAAAATTTTCGATCGCGCGAGCCGGGAGGAGGCCGAGATCAAGTCCTGCCAGTTCTTCTCCGACAGATAGCCTGAGCGGATCAGGTGACTCGACACATTCGCCTGCGACGATAGAAGCCGGAGTCCGAGCTGCTCCTTCGACATCTCGAGCGAGAAGATGCCGACGGCGTGAAGCTCTTTCTCTCCACTCTCATCCGGGACCGCCATCGCCTCGGCCAGGTTCAGCATCAGCGAGGTCTTTCCCATGGATGGCCGCGCGGCGAGGATCAGAAGATCCTGTCGTTGAAAGCCCGAGGTCATGTTGTCGAACTGGGTGTAATGGGTGGGGATCCCGGTGACCATCTTGCCCGCGTGCTGGGTCTGCTCGATCGCCGTCATGTTCGTGCGGGTAATCCGGTCGATCGGCGTGAAGCCTGTGGAGATCCCCTGTTCGGCGATCTGGTAGATCTGCCGTTCCGCTTCGCCCAGGACCTCGCTCGGGCCGTCGGGGCGGTCGAGCGCGGACTGGATCACCCGGTTCCCCATCAGGATCAGCTTGCGGAGAGTGGATTTCTCGCGGACGATCTCCGCGTAGCGGTCCACGTTGGCGATGTCCGGGATCCCATCGACGAGCGAGGAGATGTAGGCCGCTCCGCCCACCTCGTCGAGCCTGGCCTTGCGGGCGAGCTCTTCCTTGATCGTGAGCAGATCGATGGCGCGGCTCCGCTCGGATAGCTCCATCATGGCCGAGAAGATCTGGCGGTGGGAGTCGCGATAGAAATCCTCGACGCGCAGCTTTTCCGCCACGCGGTCGAGCGAGGTGGGGTCGAGCAGAATCGACCCGAGGACCGACCGCTCCGCTTCCGGATTCTGGGGAAGCGGCTGATCCAGGCGCAGTTCTACAGCTGGTAGAGAAGCCATCGAGTTGGCGATTGTCGCCGGTTTCCGCTCCCTCGGGACTCTTTCCTTCCGGGTTCCGCAGGATATCCGCACGGATGAATGCCCCCAGCCGCGGGGATCCTGTGATTTCCGACGCGATTTCCACACCCTGTGGAAAAAGCGAGAAGAGTCTTGACAGAAAATTTTGCCAGAGTTCGCGTCGGAATGTCGCGGGGGAACCTTTGCGTTGGTCCCGCCGTCTATCAGGCGCGGGCCGCGAGAGCGCGTTTCGCACTTCTGACCTGGAGGAAACATGAGAAACATGCGATGGATCGCGCTGGCGCTGGCGATCGCGGCTCCGGCCGCGTTCGGGCAGACGGCCGAGCAGGAACAGCCGCTCGCCGCGACGGTCAACGGAGAGAAGATCACGATGGCGGAGCTGGATGCCGCCTGGGAAAAACTTCCGGCCGAGGTGCGGGAAGGGTACGAGCGCAACGGCGGCAAGCTGATGTACGTCGACTCCTATGTCCGCAGGAAGCTGATCGTGCAGGAAGCGATCAAGCGGGACCTGGCGAGAATCCCCGAGGTGCAGGCCCGGCTTCAGCTGGCCCGCGACGAGGTGCTGTTCGAGCAGTATGTCGAGCTCGAGCTGTCGAAGTCGGTTCTGGACGACGCTGCGCTCCGCAAGTTCTACGACGAGAATCCGAAGCAGTTCGAGGTTGCCACCCGCATCCGCGCGCGGCACATCGTCGCCACTCCGATGAGGCAGGGAGTGGCCAATTCGACCGGCGACGATGCGGGGAGTGACGAGGAGGCTCGCGCCAAGATCGAGGGTATCGCCGCTCAGTTCGCGACGATGGGAAGCGTCACGGTTCAGCAGTTCGCCGATTACGCGGAGAAGTTCTCCGAGGACGGGGCAGCGAGCACCGGTGGAGATCTCGGCTACTTCTTCGCCGGAACGATGGCGCCTGAGTTCGAGAAGGTGGCCTTCGGCCTCAAAGAGGGAGAGGCGAGCGGCGTGGTGAAGACGCAGTTCGGATATCACATCATCTTCGTCGAGGAGCGGATCGAAGGGGGGCTCCGCCCGTTCGAGAGCGTCCGCGACGAGATCCGACGCTCGCTGATGCGATCGCAGGGCACGGTGATCATGCCTCTGCTGAACCGGCTCGGAACCGAGCTTCGCCAGAACAGCAGCGTCACGGTGCACACCCAGAACTTCTGAGGAGCGTCGAAAGCGGGATTTTTCCACGAAGCCGCGGCGCAAGTCGCGGCTTCACTTCTATAATCGACAGCAATGGCCTTCCTCAGCACTCGAGCTCTCTCCAGGGTGTACCGCGACGCCGCCGTTCCCGTGGAGGTGCTGCGACATCTCGACCTCGACGTCGAGAAGGGGGAGATGCTCGCGGTGGTGGGTCCTTCCGGGATCGGGAAGTCGACCCTGCTGCATCTGCTCGGAGGTCTCGATCGGGCCGATTCCGGGACGATCCGCGTGGGAGAGGACGACCTGACGGGGATGACGGGCGACCAACTCTCGCGGTTTCGCAATCGCAACGTCGGATTCGTGTTTCAGTTCCACCACCTGCTGCCCGAGTTCACGGCGGTGGAGAACGTGGCGATGCCGGCGTGGATTGGAAGAATCCCGAAGAAGGTGGCGTTGCAGAAGGCGGAAAACTTATTAGTGGAACTTGGGCTGGCCGGGCGCATGCATCATTACCCGCACCAGCTATCGGGTGGCGAGCAGCAGCGCGTTGCGATTGCCCGCGCCCTTTTGGGAGAGCCGGTCCTGTTTCTGGCCGACGAGCCGACTGGGAATCTCGACCTCGAAACGAGCGAAAAAGTCTTCGAATTAATGAGACAATGTCATCAAAGAAGACAGCTCACATCGGTGATCGTGACGCACAATCGAGATCTCGCGGCCCGATGTGACCGCGTCTTTGAGATGAGAAGCGGTATTCCGATCGACCATGTTCGAAAAATATAACGAGAAAGCCCGCCGCGCACTCTTCTTCGCCCGTTACGAGGCCTCGAAACTGGGGTCTCGCGTCATCGAATCCGAACACATCCTGCTCGGTGTCCTCCGCGAAGGCGAAGACATCATCAAGGAGATCTTCACCCGGTTCAACATCAAGCCGGAACAGATCCGCAGGGAAGTGGAGGGCGACCGGCTGTTCGTCGATCGGATCTCCTCCTCGGCCGAGCTTCCACTCTCGGAAGAAGCCAAGAAGATCCTCGCCTACGCCTCCCATGAAGCGGAATCGATGCTCCATCAGTACGTGGGGACCGAGCACCTGCTCATCGGCATCCTCCGCGTGGAGTCCTCGACGGCCGCCCGGATCCTGACCTCCAAGGGACTCAACGTCTACGGCGTTCGCGAGGAGACCATCTCCATCCTCAAGGAGCGCGAGGCGGACAAGCAGAAGAAAGAGCTCCCGTTCCTGGCCGAGTACGCGCGCGACCTCACCCAGATGGCGCATGCGGGTCAGTTCGATCCCCTCGTCGGCCGCGAAAAAGAGGTCGACCGCATCATTCAGATCCTCTCGCGCCGGACCAAGAACAACCCCATTCTGCTCGGCGAGCCGGGCGTCGGAAAGACCGCGATCGTCGAGGGCCTCGCGCAGCGGATCGTCGACGGCAACGTTCCTCTGTTCATCGCCAACAAGCGAATCCTCTCCCTCGATCTCTCGCTGATCGTCGCAGGAACGAAGTATCGCGGACAGTTCGAAGAGCGGCTCAAGGGGATCATCAAGGAGCTGAAGGAGAACACGGAGATCATCATCTTCATCGATGAGATCCACTCCCTGATCGGCGCAGGCTCGGCGGAGGGCTCGCTCGACGCGGCCAACATCCTCAAGCCGGCGCTCTCTCGCGGAGAGATCTCCTGTATCGGCGCGACGACGATCCGCGAGTACCGGCGCTACATCGAAAAGGACCGCTCGCTGCTGAGGCGCTTCCAGGCGATCAACGTCGCGCCTCCGAACGAAGCCGAGACGCTGCTCATCCTCGACGGCGTCAAGGAGCGGTACGAGTCATTCCACAAGGTCAAGTACTCGGACCAGGCCATCAAGTCGGCCGTCTACCAGTCCAACCGCTACATCACGGACCGCTTCTTCCCCGACAAGGCCATCGACATCCTCGACGAGGCCGGGGCGAAGGTGAAGCTCCGCCGCGTCGCCGACACACAGAACCTTCGCCGCCTCGAGTCCGAGACCCGCAACATCGTCAAGGAAATGAAGAAGGCGATCTCGGACAAGGATTTCGAAAAAGCGGTCTATCTCCGCGAGCGCGAAATCGAGCTCAAGGACGAGATCGAGCGGCTCAAGCAGGAGCGTGAAGACAACGGCGAGGAGACCATCGAGGTCACCGCCCGCGACATCGAGGAGATCATCTCCTCCTGGACCGACATTCCGGTCACCAGCCTGGAAGCCGACGAAGCTGCCCGCCTTCTCCAGATGGAGGAGACGCTCATGCGCCGCATCGTCGGGCAGGACAAGGCCATCCGGGCGATTGCCCGCGCCATCCGACGCTCGCGCCTCGGCGTCGCCTCGCCCAACCGCCCGATGGGTTCCTTCGTCTTTCTCGGGACCTCGGGCGTCGGAAAAACCGAGGTGGCTCGCCGCCTGGCCGAGTACCTGTTCGGCTCGCAGAAGCACCTCATCCGCTTCGACATGTCCGAGTACATGGAAAAGCACGCCGTCTCGAAGCTCATCGGCTCACCTCCCGGCTACGTCGGCCACGAGGAAGGGGGGCAGCTCACCGAGCGCGTTCGCCGCAGCCCGTACTCGGTCGTCCTGCTCGACGAGATCGAGAAGGCGCATCCGGACATCTCCAACATCCTGCTCCAGATTCTCGAGGACGGAATCCTCACCGATTCGCTCGGCAATCAGGTCGACTTCCGCAACACCCTCATCATCATGACCTCCAACCTCGGGACCAGGCATCTGGCGACCAAGGGAATGATGGGCTTCCGGGAGAAGACGGGCGAGGCCGAGCAGCGCGACATCGAGCTGCTCATCCAGGCCGAGCTCAAGAGGGAGTTCTCCCCCGAGTTCATCAACCGGATCGACGACGTGATCATCTTCAATCCGCTCACCGACACGGAGCTTCGCGAGATCGCGCTGCTCCTGGTCGAGGACGTGAACCTCGCTCTCGCTCACAAGGGCGTCACCATCGGCGTCGACGCTCCGGCGATCGAGTGGCTGATCGGGCGCGCCCGGGAGGAGTCGAACTCCGGCGCCCGCCCCCTGCGCCGGGCCATTCAGCGCTTCATCGAGGACGAGCTCTCGGAGTTCCTGATCCGCCACAAGGACGAAGGAATCGAGCGTGTCGACTTCGTGCTGGAGGACGACAAGATCGCGATCTCCTCCCCGTCCGCCGACGTGGTCACCAACGCGGTCGACTGAGCCCGCTGGCAATGTCTTCGAAGGCCGGACCCCGGGGGTCCGGCCTTTTTGATTTTCTCTCCGTCCAGTCCACTAGAATGACGGCCAAATGAAGCTGATGCTCGTGACTCCCCTGATCTTCCTCGCGATTTCCTGCAGCTCTCTCCGCGATCCCGGCGAGCTCGGAGCGGAGCTCGATCAGCTGATTGCTTCCGCGGGCGAAGACAAGACCATCGGTGTCGCCCTCTGGGATCTCGAAACCGGATTCCGTCTCGCCCGGTCTGGCGATGAAGTGATGCACGCCGCGAGCACCATGAAGGTGCCGGTGATGCTCGCCATCATGGCGGCTGTGGATGGAGGAGGCCTCTCCCTCGAGCAGCCGGTCACGGTCCGCAACCAGTTTTCCTCCATCGTCGACGGCTCCCCGTTCGTCCTCCTCGCGGAAGAGGATGGTGACTCCGGCCTGTACGAGAAGATTGGAGAGACGGTCACGGTCGGGGAGCTGCTTCGGAGAATGATCGTCCGGAGCTCCAATCTCGCCACGAACCTGCTGATCGAGCTGGTCGGGCCAGACGCGGTCATGGACCTGATGAAGCGGCTCGGAGCCGACGACATCCGAGTCCTGCGAGGCGTCGAAGACGAGAAGGCCTACGAGGCAGGGCTCAACAACGTCACCACGGCCTGGGACATGATGCTCGTGATGAAGGCAATCGCCGAGCAGCAGGCGGTCAGTCCGGAGGCGAGCCGCTCGATGGTCGAGATCCTGAGGGGGCAGGAGTTCCGCAGCAAGATTCCCGCTGGCGTGCCCGAAGGAGTCGTGGTCGCGAACAAGACCGGCAACATCACCAGGATCAACCACGACGCGGCGATCGTCTACCCGCCCGGACGGCGTCCCTACGTGCTCGTCGTTCTCACCCGGGGCTTCGAGGAGCCGGCGCCGGCGAGCGAGTTGATCGCCGCGATCTCGCGCGCCGTCTGGCAGCATCTGGCCTCACGCTGAAAAGAGGAGAAGGGAAATGCCGCTGATGCACATCCATCTGGCCGAAGGCAGGAGCGCGGGAGAGAAACGACGGATCTGCGAGGCGATCCTCTCGGCATTGGTCAGCGCCGCGAAAGCGCCGGCGGACTCGCAGTTCTGCTGGATTCACGAGCATTCCCGGGAGAATCTCCTCGTCCATCCCACTTTCGGAGGCGTCGAGCGCTCGGCCGACCCCGTCCTGATCGAGATCACCCTCAACCAGGGACGGGACGCCGAAACGAAGGCCAGCCTGTACGCCGCCATTGCCGCGAACCTCGAAACGGAGGCCGGGATCCGTCCCGACGACGTGATCATTTCGCTCCGGGAGGTTCCGCGGGAGAACTGGTCGTTCGGAGGGGGGCGCGCGACGTACGCCGGCTCCTGAGGGGGCGGTGTTTTCCGGAATAATCGCTCTACCGCGTTCCCTTATGCGGGGAGTCGGAGCGCGCCAGGCAGGGAGTGGAAGGTCCGAGCGCGGTCCGGAGGGTCCGGATCGGGTAGAATCACCCGCCATTTTCCCCGTGCGAAACGATTCCGCGCCCTCGAGCGTCCAAGCAGGAGCCAACTTCTGAACTCGTGATGAAACGACTCCCCGTTTATCTGCTATTTCTCGTCCTCGCGGCCGGGCTCCTCGCGGCCCAGACGGTCGAACAGCCACAGCCGGGCGAACCGATCGAGAGCGTCGAGATCGTCGGCAACACCTCGGTCGCCCGCGACACGATCCGCGTTTACCTCGGCCTGAATCCAGGCGACCCCTACGACCCGGCGGGATTGCAGCGGAACTTCCTGAACCTGTGGCAGACCGGATTGTTCGACGACATTCGGATCGATGCCGTGAAGTCGGGCGGAGGCGTTGCGGTCACGGTCACGGTCGTGGAGCGGCCGCGGATCGGAGCCGTGGAGTACCGCGGCAACAAGAACCTGGGGTTGTCGAAGATCACCGAGGCGCTGGACGCGGCGAATATCGACCTCCACGTGGGAAACACGCTCGAGCAGACGACCATCCGTCGCGCCGCCGAGACGATCCGGACAGCGTACTCCGAGGGAGGATTCGAGGGCGTGACGGTGGTGACTTCGCTCGAGGAGATGATCGATCCCGCGGAGCGTCGCGTGGTCTTCGAGATCACCGAGGGCATCAAGGCCCGGGTCGCAGAGATCGAGTTCACCGGGAATGAGCGCTTCTCCGATCGTCGTCTTCGCCGCGAGATGGAAGAGGTGAAGGCTCACAACCTCTACACCTGGGCGCGCAAGCGCAACGTATACGTTCCCTCCAAGCTCGACGCCGATCTCGAGCGCGTCCGCAATTTCTATCTGGATCACGGCTACAAGGACGTGGTTCTCGGCGACCCGCAGATCACCACGACGAAAAAAGAGCGTGTGCGGATCGTGGTCCCGGTTCAGGAGGGCGTCGTCCACCAGTTCGGAGAGATCACCGCGACCGGCAACACGGTGTTTACGGGCGAGCAGTTGCTGGGCAACTTCCCCCTCGAGAAGGGAGAGACGCTCAGCAGAAAGCCGATTCAGGATCGAGTCGAGCTGTTCGAAGAGGCCTATCGCCGCCGCGGCTACATTTACGCGTACATCAATCCCCAGTACGTCGAGGTCGAGAACAACGTCGTCAACGTTCTCCTTCAAGTCTACGAGGGCGAGCAATTCCGCCTCGGACGGCTGGAATTCAAGGGAAACACGGTCACCAAGGACAAGGTGCTTCGCCGGGAGATCTTCCTCGATGAAGGCGACATCATGGACATGGAGACCTTCAAGGCGAGCATGTACAAGCTCGGCCAGCTCGGATACTTCAAGGTGACCGAGAACCCCGACTTCCGGGTCAACCAGGAGACCGGCACGGTCGACATCACGGTCAAGGGGCAGGAAGAAGGAAAGAACGACGTCCAGTTCGGCGGCGGCTACTCGGAGGCCTACGGGTTCTTCGGCCAGCTTATGTTCGCCACCCGAAACTTCCTCGGCGAGGGAGAGAATCTGGGAGTCAGCTTCCAGAGCGGAGCGCGGCAGGACTTCTTCAGCCTTTCATACTCCGATCCCTGGTTCCTCGATCGCCCTCACTCGTTCGGTATCTCGCTTTTCAATCGCGAGACCAAGCTTCCCGAGGCGATCGGCATTCAGAGCGAGGCAATGGGCGGCAGCCTGGCGTACGGCTTCCGTCTCGATCGGTTCGAGAGCATTTCCTTCGTCTATGCCCTCCAGGACGTGGACGAGCGGAGTGAGCTCGTTCCTTTCCCGGACGACAACGGCAACGTTCCTCTGCCGCTGATCCGCGACAACGAGTACACGACGTCGACTTTCGTGCCGGCCTATCGCTACGACTCGCGTGACAATCCGTTCGATACCTTCCGGGGAACCAAGGCCAGCGTGGTGGCGAACTACTCCGGCGGACCGCTGGGCGGAACGATCAACCTGATCAAGCCGGTCATCAACTTCACGAGATGGACCCCGCTCAGCCGCCGCAGCGCCTGGAGCCTGAACCTCGAGGGCGGGCAGATTTTCCCGACCGAGGACGACGACTGCGCTCATTTCACCGCCGATCTCGTGGCGACCGATCCGAACAGCCGCCTCTGCGTGCCTTTCAGTGAGCGCTTCTATGTGGGCGGCGAGTACTCGGTGCGGGGATTCAAGTCCTACACGCTCGTTCCGCGCGAAGAGATCAACGGCAACCTTCAGCGGGTAGGCGGCTACAAGTACGGCGTGGCCAACCTCGAGTACCTCTATCGGATCAACGACCCGCTTCGGCTCGTGCTGTTCGCCGACGCCGGTCAGGCGTACGCATATAAGGAAGAGTTCGACCTCTCGCAGTTCCGCTATACCGCCGGGGCCGAGCTGAGGATCTTCCTCCCTGTTTTCCAGTTCCCGCTCCGCTTCATTTACGCGGTCAACCTCGACGAGCAGCCGGGGGACAACTTCCAGTCCTTCCAGTTCTCCATCGGGAACACGTTCTGAGTCGAGGAAGCGACCGCGATACCTCGCAGGCTTAAAGGCCCCGACCGGGCCAGGATAAAAGGAGAAACCATGAAGAAGGTTTTCGTTTCCATTGGATTGGCAGTGGCGCTCGCCGTTCCGGCGATGGCGCAGACCACCGCGCCCGCAAGGATCGCGGTCATCAACGTTCAGCGCGTTCTGGCGGAGTCCGAGTCCGGCAAGGCCGCTCTCGAGAAGCTGCGGAAGATGCAGGAAGAGCGAACCGCGAAGCTCAAGAAGATGGACGACGAGATCCGCGCCCTCGACACCGAGCTGAGCCAGAAGCGGATGTCGCTCAGCGCCGAGCGGATCGAAGAGATGCAGAAGCAGATCGCCGACCGCCGGATCCTTCTGCAGCGCGCCGGGCAGGATGCGGAGCGCGAGCTGGGTGAGGCGCGCGACCGCGAGCTTCAGGCGATGGAGAAGCAGATCATGCCCCTCATCGACGAGCTCGGCAAGGAAATGGGGTTCGCAGCGATCTTCAACAAGTTCGAAGCCGGCCTGGTTTACGCCTCTCCGGCGATCGAGATCACTGACACGGTGATCAAGCGCTATAACGAGCGTCCCCAGGGCTGATCGCCTCGCTCGATGGGCGGATTCAGAGCCCCCGGCGCATGCGCCCGGGGGCTTTTTTTGTCCCGGCCGTCCGGGCGGGTACAATGCGCTCCCGAATGCCGACCGTGACTCTCGGAGAGATCGCTGACCTGGTCGAGGGTGAGTTTCAGGGTGACCGCGACCGTCGGGTTACCGGCGCCCGTTCGCTCGGCGATGCGGGGCCCGAGGACCTGAGCTTCCTGGCGAACGCGAAATACCAGAAGTTTCTGGCGACCACGCGCGCGGGAGCGATCCTGGTGGAACGGGGAATGTCCGGCGACTCGTCGCGATGGATCCGGGTGCGCGATCCCTACCTGGCCCTGGCGATGGTGCTGCAGAAGTACTTCGCGGGATTTCCGTTGCCGGAGGGGATCTCGCCGGCGGCGCAGATCGCGCCTTCCGCCAGGCTGGGGAGCGACGTTCGTGTCGGAGCCTTCGCGACGGTCGGCGAAGGGGCCACGATCGGCGACCGTGTCGTCTTGTTCGAAGGAGTGCACGTCGGAGCGGGCGCCGAGATCCTGGACGACACGATTCTTCACCCCGGCGTGACGGTCTACTACGGCTGCAAGATCGGACGGCGCTGCATCGTTCACTCCGGCGTCGTGATCGGGGCGGATGGTTACGGGTTCGCCACCAGCGGCGGCGTTCACCACAAGATCCCACAGATCGGCATCGTCAGGATCGAAGACGATGTCGAGATCGGAGCCAACACCACGATCGATCGGGCATCACTCGGCGAGACTGTCGTCGGAGCGGGCACGAAGATCGACAATCTCGTTCAGATCGCGCACAACGCCCGGGTTGGAAAGGGCTGCCTGATCGTCGCCCAGACGGCTCTGGCAGGATCGTGCGAGGTCGGTGATTACTCTGTTCTGGCCGGACAATCCGGAGTATCGGGCCACGTGCGGATCGGGGCGAAAGTGATGGTCGCCGCCCAGTCGGCGGTGATGAAAGACTACGAAGGCCCGATCACGCTGGCGGGGAGTCCGGCCCGCCCATTGCGAGAGCACCTGAAGGGCGAGGCGCTCACCCGCCGGCTGCCGGACATCCTCGCCCGGCTCGAGGCGCTCGAGCGGAAGAGCGGAAGCGAATGACCCTGGAGAGAGCATGCTGAACATAAAGGAAATTCTGGATTACCTGCCGCATCGCTATCCGCTGCTACTGGTCGACCGGATTCTGGAGATCGAGGATGAAAAGCGGATCGTCGGTCTGAAGAACGTGACGTTCAACGAGCCTTTCTTCAATGGACACTTCCCTGGCGAACCGGTCATGCCCGGCGTGCTGATCGTCGAGGCGATGGCGCAGTGCGGGGCGTTGATGTTTTTGAAAAACATGGAGGACCGCCACCGAAAGCTCTTCTTTTTCGGAGGCATCGACAAGGCGCGCTTTCGCAAGCCGGTGACCCCGGGCGATCAACTCCTGATGGAGGTCACCGTTCTTCAGCGGAAGTCGTCCACGGCGAGGCTCCAGGGCGTGGCGCGAGTGAACGGAGCGGTGGTGGCGGAAGCCACGCTATTGAGCGTGATGGTGGAGAGGACTTAAATGGCGCAGATCGACAGTACGGCGAGAGTCAGTCCCGAGGCGGCGCTGGCAGACGACGTGCGCGTTGGACCCTACGCGATCGTCGGAGCAGCGGTCTCGATCGGCTCCGGAACCGAGGTGGGCCCCCACGTTCGCATCGAAGGACCGACGACGATCGGGGAGCGAAACCGGTTCATCGGTCACTCGTCGATTGGCACCGACCCGCAGGACCTGAAGTTCGGAAAAGAAAAGACCGAGCTTCGAATCGGAAACGACAACGTCTTCCGTGAATTCATCACCATCAATCGCGGGACTGAGGGTGGAGGTGCCGTCACTTCGATCGGTTCGAGCAACTTCATGATGGCCTACAGTCACATCGCGCACGATTGTCATGTGGGAGACAACACGATTTTCGCCAACGGGGCCACGCTCGCGGGGCACGTGGAGGTTGGGGACTTCTCGACCATCGGAGCGTTCGCCGCCGTTCATCAGTTCTGCCGAGTGGGCGAGCATGCGTTCATCGGGGCTGCCTCCATCTGCGTGCAGGACGTGCTTCCCTTCTGCAAAACGGTGGGCAATCGAGATCCGAAAACCTACGGGATCAACACCCTGGGGCTGGAACGGAAGGGCTTCTCGAAGGAAACCATCGAAGCCCTCCAGCGTGCGTATCGCATTCTGATTCGTTCGAAGCTGAAACTGGCCGACGCCATCGCGCGGCTCGACGCGGAGCTCTCGCACTTTCCCGAGGTTCGGTACCTCGCGGATTTCGTTCGATCTTCGAAGCGTGGATTCATCCGGTGAGCGGCCAGTGAGCGAACAGACTCGGATCGCGATCCTCGGAACGGGTTCTCTCGGCCGTACCCACGCCCGCGTTCTGACCGAGATGCCCGAGGTCGAAGTGGTCGGGTTCGTGGAGCCCAGGGATGAAGCCGCGGACGAAGTAACCACGAAGCTCGGCCTCCGCCGCTTCCAGTCCCTCGAGGATCTCGATGGGCTGATCGACGCTGCGGTGATCGCTTCAACAACGGACATGCACGGCCGGATCGCCGAGCAGCTCCTCCTTCGCGGCGCCGACGTCATGGTCGAGAAACCGATCACCGCCGATCCGGCCGAGGCGAGGCGCATCATCGCGCTGGCCGCAGAGAGGGGGCGGTTGATCCAGGTGGGACACGTCGAGCGATACAACCCCGCCATCCTGGCTGCCATCCCGCACATCGGACGGCCTCGCTACGTCGAGGCCGACCGCCTCGGAGTGTTCTCGGGAAGATCGCTGGACATCGACGTCCTCCTCGATCTGATGATTCACGATCTTCAGCTCGTTCTCTCTCTGCTGGGGTCGGAAGTCGTCGCCATCCACGCCGTGGGAATCCCGGTTCTAACGGAGAAGGTGGACATGGCGAACGTCAGGCTCGAGCTGGCCAGCGGTGCGGTCGCCAACCTGACTGCCAGCCGGGTCGCCAGCGAGAGAGTCCGCAAGTTCCGGCTTTTTGGAAGCAACGCCTACGTCTCTGTGGATACGCGGGAACAGGAAGTCCATGGGTATCGGCTGGTGGCGGAAGGGGATCGCCCGGGCATCGAACCGCTCGACGTGAGCGTGGAGAAGAAGGAGCCTCTGCGCGCCGAGCTCGAGGCTTTCGTTGATTGCGTCAAAACTCGAAAGCGGCCTCTCGTCGCCGGTGAGGACGGCCTCGCGGCGCTGGAGCTCGCGATTCGGGTGGGTGAGGCGATCGACCGCTCGGTGCAAGCATGGGAGCCGGCCCGGGGGTCTCGGTGAGCGAAGTCCGCATCGGAGTGATTGGCGGCTCAGGGCTGTACCGCATGGATGGCCTGCGGGTGCTCGAGGAGAGGACGGTCAGCACGCCGTTCGGCGATCCCTCGGATGCCTTCGTCATTGGCGAGCTCGAAGGAGTGAGAGTCGCTTTCCTGGCTCGGCACGGGAGAGGCCACCGACTGATGCCCTCGGAGCTGAACTTCAGGGCGAACATCTTCGGCTTCAAGATTCTCGGCGTCGAAACTCTCCTGTCGGCCTCGGCGGTCGGTTCGATGCGCGAGGCTTACGAGCCGACTCACATGGTCTTTCCCGACCAGTTCATCGACAGGACACGCCATCGGCCGGACACGTTTTTCGGCGGCGGCGTGGTCGGACACGTCTCGTTCGCGCACCCGATTTGCGTCGCGACGTCGAAGCTGATGGCGAAGTCGGCCCGGAACCATGGAGTCGTCGCTCACGAGGGCGGTGTCTATCTGTGCATGGAAGGGCCGCAGTTTTCCACCAGGGCGGAGTCGCTGCTCTACCGTTCGTGGGGTGTGGACGTCATCGGTATGACGAACCTGCAGGAAGCCAAGCTGGCGCGCGAAGCGGAGATCTGCTACGCCACGATGGCCTTGGTCACCGACTACGATGCGTGGCATGAGACGGAAGACCCGGTGAGCGTAGAGTCGGTGATCGAGTACCTGCATCAAAATGCAGACGCTGCGTGCGCGACGGTTCGCGGCGTGGTCGCCGAACTGGCTGCCCGGGTGCGGGACTGCGAGTGCAGCAGTGCCCTCCGCTTCGCAATTCTCACCGATCGAGCGGCCATTCCTGAGGAGACCAGGGCGGCGCTCGACCCGATCATCGGAAAATATCTCAACTAAGGACCGCGCCCTCGGGAGCGGCTGAAGGAGCTTCTCTTGTCTATTCTCGTTGTCGGCAGTGTGGCATTCGATACCATCGAAACACCCTTCGGAAAGGCCGAGAAGGTAATCGGCGGTTCCGCGACGTATTTTTCCGTGGCGGCCTCGTTCTTCACCGACGTTCAGCTGGTGGGCGTCATCGGCGACGATTTCACCGAAGAGCATCTGGGCGTATTCCGCGACCGTCGCATCGACCTCCAGGGTCTCGAGCGCGTCCGTGGTGCGAAGACGTTTCATTGGAGCGGCGCCTACGGGTTCGATCTCAACGTGGCCGAAACCCGGGCCACGGATCTGAATGTCTTCGCGGATTTCAATCCGCAGCTTCCCGAATCCTTCCGCACGCCCGAGGTTCTCTTCCTGGCGAACATTGACCCGGAGCTGCAGCGGGAGGTGCTCTCTCAGGTGGAAAGGCCCGCACTCGTGGCTCTCGACACGATGAACTACTGGATCTCGTCGAAGAAGGCAGAGCTTGAAAAGACGATTCGCCAGGTCGATCTCGTCATCATCAACGAAGCAGAAGTCCGCCAGCTCACCGGCGACGCGAATCTGGTGAAGGGAGCGCGGGCGATTCTCGATCTCGGGCCCCGGACGATCGTCATCAAACGGGGAGAATACGGAGTGCTGATGGTGACGGCCGATCGCATTTTCGCGGTTCCGGCCTATCCGCTCGAGGTCGTGTTCGATCCGACCGGAGCCGGTGACACCTTCGCCGGAGGATTTCTCGGCTATCTCGCTTCCGGGTCCGATCACTCGGAAGGGAGGCTGCGCAGGGCGATCATCTTCGGAAGCGTTCTCGCCTCCTACAACGTCGAGGCGTTTTCCCTCAATCGCCTGAAAGAGATCGGTCGCGCGGAGATCGAAGCTCGTTACCGGGCGTTTCGTGAGCTCACCGAATTCGGCGACTACGACGCTACGGACGTGTCCTAACAACACCGGAGGCGCAGTGCATCGATACGAGGCGACGATCTCCTGGTCGCGAAATGGCGCCAGGTTCACGGACAATCGCTACCCGCGAGCTCACGAATGGCGCTTTGACGGCGGAGCGGTCGTTCCGGCATCCTCGTCTCCTCAGGTCGTTCCGGTGCCCCTTTCTTCCGAAGCGGCCGTCGATCCGGAAGAGGCGCTGGTGGCTGCTGCTTCCAGCTGCCACATGCTCTGGTTTCTATCCATCGCCGCGCGGCGTGGGTTCGTGGTGGAGCATTACCGGGACCACCCTGTCGGGGTGATGGAACCGGATCGCGCGGGAAAGCTGGCGTTCACCCGCATCACGCTGCGTCCGCGGATCGAGTTCAACGAAGAGTCCTGCCCCGCTCCCGACGAGCTGCGCGCGATTCACGACGCCGCTGGTGAAGAGTGTTACATCGCCCGCTCTCTGAAAGCCGAAATCGTCATCGAGGAGTGAGCTGGGCGGGAGTCCTCGGCCCCCCAGCACCGGGTTGTGCCGGGGGGGGGCGGTCCTCTGCGCAGGCGCTCACTCGCTCCGATGGACGATCCGGCCGTTCACGATCGTGTAGCGGACCTTCGTCGAAGGCAACATGCTCGCGGCGCTCTCACGTGGCTCAGGCTCGACGATCGTGAGGTCGCCCCACTTTCCGACCTCGATCGTGCCGCGCCTGTCCTCCTCGAACGCGGCGAACGCTGCGTCGAGCGTGAATCCCCGGATCGCCTCCTCGAGCGTCAAGCGCTGGTCGGCGAACCATCCACCCGCGGGAGCTCCTTCGAGATCCTGCCGGGTGACGGCGGCGTAGATGCCCAGAAATGGATCGACCTGTTCGACCGGGAAGTCGGAGCCGAGCGCGAGCCTGCTGCCGGCATCGAGAACCGTGCGCCAGGCATACGCGCCACGAACCCGATCGGCTCCGAGCCGATCCTCCGCCCAGGGCATGTCGGAGGTCGCGTGCGTCGGCTGCATCGCGGAGATGATCCCAAGGCCCGAGAGTCGCGGGAAGTCCTCGGGGGAAACGACCTGGAGGTGCTCGATCCGGAACCGCTGCTCCGGGCGGATCCCGGCAGATTCATAAGCGTCGATCACGTTCCGAACTGCGCGGTCACCGATGGCGTGAGTTCCAACCTGGAACCCCGCGGTGCTGGCCGCCTGCGCCCGGCTCGCGACGTGATCGGTCGAGGCGATCATCAAACCGGAGTTCGACGGGTCGTCCGAATACGGCGCGAGGAGCGCCGCTCCCCGGCTTCCCAACGCGCCATCCGCATACAGCTTCACCGAGCGGACGGTCAGATGATCGCCGTAGTCGATCAGCGGTCCTCGTTCGAACCAGTAGTCGAGCAGTTCGGAATCGTCCGAGAGCATCGCGTAAACCCGGATCGGCAACTCACCGGCGTCGATGAGCTCGCGCATCAGTTGAATCGTGTCCTGATCGACGCCGGCGTCATGCACCCCCGTCAATCCCCTCGCGGCGATGTTTCGCGCCGCCTCGACGATTCTCGCCCTTCGCACAGGCCGTGAGGGGGGAGGGATGACGCGCTCGACCAAGTCCATCGCTGCGTCGATGAAGACGCCCGTCGGCGAACCGTCCGGGTTTCGGAGAATCTTTCCGCCCTGCGGATCGGGTGTCTGAGCGGTGATCCTCGCCGCTTTCATCGCGGCGCTGCTGGCGAGGCCCGCGTGGCCATCGATTCGGACCACCCAGACAGGCCGGTTCTCGACCGCCCGGTCGAGCGTGGCTGCGTCCGGAAACTCCTTCACCGGCCAGTCGTTCTGATCCCATCCCCGGCCGAGAATCCACTCGCCAGTTGGCTTGTCGCGCGCGTCGTCGAGGATCCGGGTGATGACTTCATCGTACGAAGATGCCGCCACGAGATCGACGGTGTCCAGAGAGGCCCCGAGCCCGGCGATGTGCGCGTGAGCGTCCACGAGGCCCGGAAGGATGGTCATGCCCGAGGCATCGAGCGATTCCCCTGCGGCCGCCCAGGCGGGAAGCGAGCTGTCCGTGCCGACCCAGGCGATCCGTCCGTCGCGAATGACGATCGAGCCCGCTTCGATCCGCTCCAGGGCAGGGCCGGCGAGGATCGTCGCATTCCGGACGACCAGAAGGCGATCGGAACTGTCAGGAGCCGTCGACGAGCAGGATGTGAGGGCAAGGGCCATGAGGATGGTGAGGATAACTCCCTTCATTGACGCTCCTGAGATGCCTGCGACCGCGCGGAACGAGGGGGATCAGCGTCCCTCACCCCACTTCAGCTTTCCACGCAGGACATCGAAATAGTTCTTGTTGGGCGACTGTACCAGAGCGACCGTCCGGTCGGACTTGTTCACGCTGACCAGCGTACCCTCTGCGATCGGGATCCCTTCCTGACCGTCCAGCGTCAGGTAAACCTCGGGTGAGGGGCTGACGATCGTGATGTCCACCCGCAGGTAGTCCGGCAGGACGATCGGGCGGTTGCTGAGCATGTGGGGACAGATGGGCGTCAATACGACCGCGTTCATCGTGGGATAGATGATGGGACCTCCGGCGGAGAGGTTGTAGGCGGTGGAGCCTGTCGGAGTCGATACGATCATTCCGTCGGCGCGGTAGCTGGAGACGAACTGGCCTCCGACCTCGACCGACATCTCGATGATTCGGGCGAGGGCGCCCTTGTTGATCACCGCGTCGTTGAGTACCCGGTAGGAGCTCCGGAAGTCCGGTCCCTCCGCCGACACGTCGAAGGTCACTCGTTGCTCGGCCAGGTACTCCCCTCCGAGGACCTCGTCGAGCACTTCCTGGAACTCCTCCACCCGGATCTCGGTGAGGAACCCGAGGGTGCCCATGTTCACTCCGATGATGGGAACACGAGCCGGCGCGTAGCGGGCGACCGAGAGAAGCGTGCCGTCGCCGCCGAAGGTGATGAGGAGGTCCGATTGATCCGCGAGGTCCGCCCTCGCTGGCCACGACTCTCCAGGATTACCGAGGAGCTGGCCGGTGTCCTCATCGAACAGAACGCGGTAGCCGCGCTTGCTCAGCTCGCGGGCCGTGGAGCCGGCGAGCTGGAGCGCCTCTTCCGAGGCGATTTTCGCGGAAATCCCGACCGTCCGCATCGCCGGAAAGGTTACCACGCGCTCAGGGGAGGAGTTTGCGCATCAGCAGGCGAGGTCGCTCGGCACCCTCAGCCTCGACGGAGTCAGGGGGGAAGTAACCGAGATCCCGGAGGCGGAATTGAGCAGACTCTCCCTCGGCTTCGACGAAGATCGCGCGAGCGCCCTGTTCCCGAAGCCACGATTCCGCACGAACCAGCAGGCCCGGCGCGATCTCGGAATCGACTTTTTCCCGGTCGACGTCGAAGAGGAGGATCTCTCCGGTCTGGCCGCGAAGCTTGTGCGCGATGACCACTCCGACGATCCCGGCGCTCTCGGCGACGAAAGTTCGGCAAGTGCGCTGATTCTGGATGTAGGCGAGAACCGGAACGGGGTAGCGATCCTCCTTGGGAAGAAGGCCATTCATGCCGACCATGGCGGGAAGATCGCAATCACACGCGGGACGATATCGAATCGGTAGGCGGTCTAGGGTCACGCTTTCTCCTGGCGAATGGCGTTCATGACGTCGATGTCCTGCACCACGATGCGCTCGCCCGCTCGCTCCGGTCCCTGGAACAGAACCGGGTGCAGCACGCGCTCGAGAATCCCGCGAAGCCCGCGTGCCCCGAGCCCCTGGCGCAGTGCCGCATCTGCGATCGCGTACAGAGCGTCGGGGGAAAACTCGAGCTGGAGCTGATCGAGCGCGCAGAGCCTCTGGTACTCCGGAATCAATGCTTCTTTCGGCTCGGTGAGGATGGTTACCAGATCGTCCGCGGAGAGCGCGTCGAGGTGGACCCGCACCGGCAGCCTTCCCAGAAGCTCGGGCAGGAAACCGTACTTCACGAGAGCGTCAGTCGCGAGCTCGCGCGTCTGATGCGCTCCGTTGGTGAAAAACCCGATCGGCTTCTCGCCCGGCTTTTCGCCCAGGTCCGAGAAGGAGCCCGAGCAGATGAAGAGGATGTTCGAGATGTCGATCTCTACGTAATCGTGCTTGTTCCAGTGAGCGGTGACATTGAGGGGGACGAAAATCTTCTCCCCTTCGAGAATCTTCAGCAGGGATTGCTGGACACCCTCGCCACCGATGTCGCGTGATCCCGCCCCGGTCCTGTTGCCGCCCGACCGGCGCGCGATCTTGTCGATCTCGTCGATGAAGACGATCCCCGTCTCCGCGGCTCCCACGTCCTGGTTCGTGGAGTAAAGGAGTCTTCCGATCGCCACCTCGACGTCTTCGCCGTAATACCCGGCTTCCGTGAACGCGGTGGCGTCGTTGTAGGCGAACGGAACGTCGAGGATCCTCGCCAGGGTCCGCGCCAGATAGGTCTTGCCGGATCCCGAGGGACCGATCATCAGGACGTTCGACTTGTGGATCGAGGACTCACCCGCGAAGCGGAGATACTCGATCCGCTTGAGGTGGTTGTAGGACGCGATCGCAAGGACTTCTTTCGCGCGGCGCTGACCCACTACGTACTGGTCGAGTTGCTCGAAAATCCTGCGGGGCGTGATGTGGAGGAAGCGGTAGACGTCGCGCTTTTCCTTCATACCGGTTTCCAGGAATCGAGTATAGCACCCGCCGTTTCCTGCGCCGGCAGGTGAACTGTGGCGGAGGATTCATCCTCCGACAGACCCCCGGCCGCGAGATCCTCCAGGCGCGTCGCCGACTCAGGTTCCGCCCGGCAAACGTCAAGAGAGTTTGCAGTGCGACCCTTGCTGCAAGATTTTTTGACGTCAATCTCCCTCTCTGCTTTCAGCCCATCCATTTCATTCGGAACGACTTGACCCTCGCGCACCCTCACGGCCGGCCGCTTGAACCAGCAGGGAGCCGAAAGGAGGTGATGTCCGGAGACAGCTAAGCAGTCTTACTTCGGGACCGTGTTGGTGTGGGTTCAACAGGTCCAGTCCAGGTTCAAGCCGGTTTTCATTTTCAAAAACAAAAGAAAGAAAAGGAGGAAAGCTGACCATCATGAGAAAGTCCCTTCTCATCTCCATCGCACTCTTCGTTTTCACCCTGGTTGCGGCGGCCGTCGCCGCACAGACCCCGGCTGAAAAGCCCCTCGGCGTGGTGAACATCAACACCGCCACTGCCGCCGAGATCGCGTTCCTTCCCGGCATTGGTGAAAAGACCGCCGCCGCCGTGGTCGCCCATCGCGAGCAGAACGGGCCGTTCAAGAAGACGACCGATCTGATGCAGGTCAAAGGAATCGGCGATCGAACCTTCGAGCGGCTCGGCCCCTACCTCGCCGTCGAGGGGAAGACCACGCTGGTCGTCGAGGTCAAGATGCCCCGCAAGCCCTCCACCAAGGCGCGCCAGTAGCGCCTCCCACCCCCGGGGCCGCCCGTTCCGGGCGGCCCCCCTCGAAAACCTCTTTCGCCAGGAACGGAGGATCCACCGATGCCTGAGAATCGCCGCGGATTTTCCGCGCTGGAGTTGCTGACTGTCGTGGCGCTGGCCGGGACGATCCTGGCCGTGTCGATTCCGGCCTTCCGGACGATCGCTCGAAGGACCGAGTTGCGTGGGGCCGCCAGCGAGATCCGCTCCGTCATGCGGCTCGGTCGAGGACGCGCGATCGCCCGCGGAGCCAACTCGGCCATCCGATTCGAACAGCAGGGGGGCGAATGGATGTTCGCCCTCTACGACGATCTCGATGGGGATGGGGTGCGGAACGACGACATCAAGAAGGGGATCGACCGCCGGCACGGTCCCTGGAGATCCGTTCTCTCCTCGGGCACGACGCTCAGGATCGCCCTCCCCGAGTTTCCGGTCCGCGACCCCGAAACGAAAAAGTACCTTCCCGCGAATGCCTCGCCGGTGCGCTTCAATGCCTCGAAGCTCTGCTCGTTCGGACCGAACGGCGGAGGAACCGCCGGTTCGATCTTCCTCACGGACGGCACGGAAGGTGTCGCCATGGTCCGGGTCACCGGATCGACCGGCCGGATTCGAATGATCCGCTACGACCGCGCGAGCGAGAGCTGGAGTCAGCCTTGATTCCGCGCTGGCTGGTCAGACGGCCGGAGTTCCGGAGGGTTCTCGTAGGACTGGATCATCGAGATCGGGTTCGTGCGGACGAACTCGTCGGTGAACGACTCCGTGATGATCCGGCCATCCATGTCGCGGGCGATGGGCAGCCCCGCCGCGAACAACAGGGTGGGCACCACATCGACGACCTCGACCTCCGAGAAGAGATTGCGCGAGATCACCCCTCCTCCGCTGAGGATCAGCAGCCCGTCGTCGGCTCCGGGATCCTGTGCTTCGCCGAAGGCGCGGAAAAGCCCAGGAACGGTCCCGGGAAGGACGGGAGGCTCGGGTGCAGATGGAGAGACCACGACGAGAATGCCGGGTGTGGCCATGTTCCGGTGGAAGCGCTCGATCTCGCGGTCGAGAAGTGCCACCAGGCCGCGGATGATCTCTCCCTCTCGCGTGTGTCTCTCCGGAAGCCGGTTTCCCTCGATGTCGAGCAGGGCGATCGCCCGGTCGAGGGACTCCAGATCGATGGCCGTGAGCCCGGCTCCGCTGCTCTCGGCGCTGCGAATCCGCGCAGCATCCGTCCTGACGGCCGCGATCAGATTCTCGGCTACTCCCGGCGCGAGACTTGCGACGGATCGCTCGAATTCCTCGAATCCGCCGACATCCCCGTCCTGATCGGAGTTCCCGCCACTGCGCCAGCCGCGAACTTCCACCGAGTAGCCCATCCGCTCGAAGACCCGCCAGAAGGGCGTGGCGTTCCCGGAGGGAAGCTGCGCCGAGATTCGCTCGACGGGCGGAATCAGTCCCCACCCCTTGAACCCGACACCCATCGGAACGAGAAGGAACGCTTCTCCCGGCCGGTTGAGCGGAGTTCGATAGGAGAACCGCCCGGTGACTCCGTGCCTGTATGGCAGCTTCCCCGTGTTCAGAGACGCCCAGATTGCCTTCGGGCTCGTGGTCCGAAACGGCTCGACGCGCGCCAGCAACCCCTCGTCTGCCATCGCCGAAAGGAACGCCAGCCCTCCCTCTCCCCGAATGGTCACCATCCAGTCGTAGGGGAGATCGCGGATCGCGACGAGCGACACGGGCCTGGTCTGTCCGATCGTCACGTTCGATGCAACCGGCGGCCGGAGATCGTGTCTGTACCCCTCCCTCCGCACATAAAGAAAAAAGAGAGAAAGAAGGATGAGGCCCGCGCCGGCCGCGTAGAGGATCCGGGACAGCTTCCGCCCCGCGTTCTTTTCGAAAAGCCAGAGGATGAACAGCAGGACCGCCGTGACGCCGATGACGATCGTCGCCTTCGAGAGGATCCTCACCGCGCCCCGGGGGAGGTAGATCCTCAACAGCCCGAGGTGGATCCAGTAGACGAGTCCCGAAAGAAAGGCGGAGGCGACGACGAACCCGAAGCCGTGGGGGTGATAGGCGCCGTCATCTTCACCGGGACGGCCGAAGATTCGCACGCGCAGCGCGCGGAATCCCCAGAGGAGCGAACCGAAGATCAGCCCGCAGAGGATCGCGTAGAGGATCGTGACGGTAATCAGGCGTGTCGGGTTGATCTCGATCTGAGGGTTCAGGAAGAAGAGGAGGTGGGCCATGTACAGCCCGAAGACCGCCCCGGCGACCAACCTCTTCGAGTAGTTCCAGGGAAAGCGCATTGCCAGCCGCGTAGTTTAGCAGGGGGCGACCGATGACCCTCGCCGAAGCGGTTCGCGGTTGCCGTGATGTAGCGGGCCTGGCGGAGATCCTCGCTCTTCTCGGATATGAGGTCGCCCTTCAGCCCATCCCGCTCGAGTCATGGGCCAGCCGGGGCGTGGCCGTCACGCCGATCCCGCGCGTCCGCCTGTTCCGAGCGTCTCGGGTCGGAGCGATCGACGTCATGGCCGCTGAGGGGACTGCTGACCGGGGAGCGATCGAGAAGCTGATGAACGAGTTGAATCTCTGGAATGCGGTCGTCCAGTTCATCATCTTCTACGTCGAAACCGGCACGGGACGACTGAGCGTCTTTGGCCTCGATCCGTCACGGCGCGTGCGGCGGCTCGACATCGATCCCGAAACCGTTCGCGCGGAGTCGCTGTCCCGCCTCGAGCTGATGGAGCGACGACCCGGAACGGCCATGGCCGACCTGGTGGCCCGTCTTGCGCGTACATTCGAAAAGGAGCATGTGGGGCGGCGCTTCTTCGTAGGCTTTCGGTCCGGAGTCGAGAGTCTGACGCGCGAGTTGGCGAGGCTTCATCCGGAAGAGGACGAGCGCGAGCGGGCCGACGAGGCGCTCTTGATCCTGTCGAGGATCCTTTTCCTTTCCTTCATTCAGCAGAAAGGCTGGCTCGATGGAAACCGATTCTTTCTGCGTGAGCTCACCCGCGTGGCGGTCAGCCGGAAAGAGGGGCTGTTCTCCGGAGTTCTTCTTCCTCTCTTTTTCGGGTGTCTCAACACGCCCCTCTCGAGGCGCGACCGGTTCGCGAGGCGGCTCGGCCGGATTCCCTACCTCAACGGCGGTCT